>JRYD01000265.1_pt1 | contig 196184 bp, 185 predicted proteins | sample 235311 | NCBI WGS metagenome assembly JRYD01 (sample SAMN03074213, study PRJNA261472) | activated sludge metagenome | biome: Common Effluent Treatment Plant; feature: Wastewater; material: Activated sludge; isolation source: activated biomass in a lab-scale reactor treating industrial wastewater... | reverse complement strand
ACGTAAGTGCCGCTTATTTGTGTCCAGTTTAAAGTATCATAAATAATCCCGTTAGTATTTATAATTTGAGGTATGTGGGGTAAATTTAAAGCAGTACTTTGATCAAACACACTATCTATTGAAAAATAAACTCCAATATTGCTTGTAAAATATTTAGATTTACTACCATTTGTGACATAAACGCTAACGCAATATGTGTGCCCCGACCTTAGTGTATCAAGTAAAATTCCTCCCAAATATTCCCTGTAGTTATAAAACTGAGGCAAGTTTTCATATACGCCCAAACCACAATATGCCACGCCTGTTCTTGCATATTGGAACCCAAAAATGCTTTGAGGTGCCGAATAAGCCCAGCATTGATTTACTTCACTGAAATAATCAACATTGCCACTTGTGGCTAAAAACCAAGGATAACAAGAAAATGAGGGAGGATAATTTACCTGATTGCATGGAATAGTATCTTCAAAACTCGGATTTAATACTAAGTTTTGTGATGTTGCTTTAACGGATGATATTAAGCATAAACAAACAATAAATTTTTTCATAATTTAAAAAATGTGAGGAAGCTTAAAGCCTCCTCACAAAAATAATTATTAATTAACGACCAACTTAATCATTTCACTGTTACGTCCCATGATCTCCTTCTGGCACATCCCGATAGTTATCGGGATGCGCCAGAGAGGTATAAAAACAAACGGCACGAGTGGAAAAGACGCTCGCGCCTAGGTAGATTTGTAAAATTAAAGGGATTTTATTTTCATATCCAAATTAATTTACAATAAGGTTTAAGGGCGTTAATTTTTTTAAGTTTGCACATAGTTTAGAATCCTTCTTTAATTTGAAAATCCTTCAACTGTGTTTGCGTGTTCCGTTGCCGCCTTATGATGGCGCCACCATTGCCATGTACAATCTTGCCGAGTCGCTTACGGCATCGGGCGCAGAGGTAAAAATGCTTTCGTTCAACACCAAAAAACATTTTGCGGATGTAAATTCTATTGATACAGCATTGCTTGAAAAATACAAATTAGAAACAGTTTTTCTTGATGCCTCCGTAAAGGCATGGGATGCTTTTACCAATCTGTTCAAACCAAACGAGTCATATAACATTGTCCGTTTTGACTCTGCAGCGTTTCACCAAAAGCTGAAAGAAATTCTGCAATCAGAAACATTTGATTTCATATTGTTTGAAGGATTATTTCTTAGTCCTTACGTACAAACAGCGCGTGCATTCAGCAAAGCCAAGTGCATACTGCGGGCGCATAATGTGGAATGGCTTATCTGGAAAAGATTAGCAGCGGCAACAACAAACTCATTAAAAAAAATTTATCTTCATTTCCTATCCGGCAGACTTAAACGCTATGAGAACAATATCATAAACAACTTTGATGCAATCGTTGCTATATCGGAGCAAGATAAAAATCTTTTTCTGCGAGATGGCTGTAACATTCCTATTGAAGTGGCACCAACAGGAATGAATACTGCCAAATACAATAACATCGAACAGATGGATGCTGACAGTCTTTCATTATTTCATCTCGGATCAATGGACTGGCTTCCTAATATTGAAGCCGTTGACTGGCTATTGAAAGATATCTGGCCAATGATTCAACAAAAATCAAATAAGGTGCATTTGTTTCTGGCAGGTAAAAACATGAATCCGAAGTATTTCAATATTAAGTCTGAAAACCTGATTGTTGCAGGTGAAATAAAAGATGCGTTGAAGTTTATGGAAAACAAACAGATTATGGTTGTCCCTTTACTGAGTGGCGGTGGTATTAGAATAAAAATTCTCGAAGGTCTTGCCGCAGGAAAAGTGATCGTATCAACATCAACCGGTGCAGAAGGGATTAATTATTCTGATAAGAAAAATATTCTTATTGCCGATACCCCGGAAGATTTTACAAAAACCATTCTTTCATTATTAAACAATCCTAACCTGTTAAACAACATTGCAAGGGAAGCACAAATACTTGCCAGAACACAATATGACAATATTCTTATCGGCAAAAAATTGGCCGGTTTTTTAAAAACCATTTAAAAATCTCAGATCCAAATATCAAACATTTATGACAGAAAGTTTGATTTTATGCTGATGGTTGTTGAGGAAAACCAATCTGTCGAAGGAATTAATTTTAGTAAAATTATTCAGTAATAACTTATAAAATTCTGATGTGAACTTCCTGTTGGGTTCGGTGAAAATAATTTTTCCTCCATTTTTAGTCAGGCGTTGGAAAGCATTTATCACGGCAGGAAACATCCTGCTTTCATAGGCTACATCGGCAGCCAGGAGTAAATCACATTTTTCAATATTGTCTGGTATATTTCTCCAGTCAAGCATCATGGTCAGCGGTTGAGAGGTGTTATTCAGATGCCAGTTTGCCTCAGCAAATTGTAGTGGCGCCTCTACATAATCGCTCATCATAACTTTATGACCCAGTTTGCCACACAGCACCGAAGGCAATGCCATACCACAACCTATTTCATGAATAAACGAAACTTCAGAATTATCAAGTTCACTTACATATTCTGCCAAAGCAATTGCCGAAGGCCAAAGCTCTGCCCAATAAGGTATGCGCTCATCCATCACATTATCATCATTACTATCAAGCTGGCTTAATGCTGCATACAAGGCATCAATATTAGTTACTTTAAAGTATGTAATTGATGCTTCTCCTATCTGAACCGTTGCTACTTCTGATGTAACCTGAATACCAAATTGAAAAACGTCAGGAGTTGTCATGCAGCAAAAGTAAACATCATCAACAAACAACTGCTATTTTAGCACCATGCAAATGGAGTTTTCTTTTATTCTGAATGAAATCAACAGCAATAATCAATTGTACGTGGTGCATGCCAATTATCCGTCAGATAAAGAAAGCCGGAAACTGTTTCAAAAAGAAATTAATATAAAGTTGCTTAGACAAGTAACAAAAAACAGTACGCTTCAATTACACTATCAAGAAACAGGTAAACCATTCATTGATGGCAACCATGCAATTTCATTTTCACACTCCGGAAATTATACTGCATTAATGATTACGGAATCAAAAAGTGCCGGTATTGATATTGAAATGACCGATAGAAATATTGAAGCAGGAATTGACTATTTTCTAAATGCTGCAGAAATTGCATTTCTTTCTCAAAAGAAAAAAAATCTGCATGCACTAATGTGTTGGTGCATTAAAGAATCTGTTATAAAACACTTTAATATATCAGGAATAGACTTTAAAAACTGCATACAGATTCAACCATTTGCATGTTCAAATGAAGGTTTGGTACATGCAATAGTACAACACAGTCAAAAAAATACAATTAGCATTAAATACAGAAGAGAAAAAGACTTTTTGCTGGCTTACACAGTAGCTTAGTCTTTAGCTATTTCGACATTTACTTTACGGCCTTTAATTTTATTGCCGTTAACATTGGAAAGCACATCATTTAAAAACTCACCATTAACTTCAACGAAGGAAAACTTATCGTAAATATCAATAACACCGATGTTGCTGCTGCTCATATTACTCAAACCTGATACAGCACCTACTATATCACCTTTACTGACTTTATCTTTTTTACCTACACTCAAAAACAAACGGATCATATCGGCTTCGCCACTGTGCTTACCACGTTTACCTCTTCCGCCTCCATCATCGCGTTTACCTCTGCCTGAGCGTTCCTCTCTGCCAAATCGTTCTTCTCTACCCGAAGATTTACTGCTTGACTTGCTTTGGCTCTGTTGCAACATTGGTGCGAAATGCATTTTAAGTAATGCTGCTGCAAGTTGATGTAATGTTAAACCTTCCTGTTTGAAAGTTGCAAACATATTGTCGTATTGCTCCATGTCGCCTTCCTCAATGAGCACTTTCAGTCTTGCCGCCAATTTAATTTTTGCCAACTCAATGCGCTCTTTCCCTGATGGCAGTTGATGTCTTTCAATTCTCACTTTCGAATAATCTTCTATCTCACGGATTTTAGCCATATCATTTCTTCCGGAAACAAAACTGAAAGCTTTGCCCGAACGTCCCGCACGGCCTGTTCTTCCGATACGATGTACATAATTTTCTTCATCAAGTGGAAGATCGAAGTTGAATACTGCATCCACATTCTCAACATCTATTCCTCGTGCAGCTACATCTGTTGCAACGAGCATATTCACATCACCTTTTTTGAATCGAGCCAACACATTGTTTCTTTGATTTTGTCGCAAGTCGCCATGAATGGCTTCTGCCTTATAACCCAATTGCTGAAACTGCTCGGTAACCTCATCCGTTTTACGCTTGGTATTACAGAAAACAAGCATCAGTTTCAAATTGTGTAACTCAACTAACTGTGTTATTACATCAGCTTTTTGTGATGATGGAATATCGTAATAGATTTGCTCTATAGACGAAACTGTAAGTTCTTGCTTTGTTACCTTTACCAATTTGGGGTTGGTTTGAAATTTCTTGGTTATTTCCAGAATAGGTTTAGGCATGGTAGCAGAAAACAACACTGTCTGTCTTTCATCAGGAGCATGTTGCAGAATTGCTTCCATATCTTCTCTGAAACCCATATTCAACATCTCATCAGCCTCATCAAGCACTACCATTTGAATTTTAGACAGGTTTATAGTTCTTCTGTCCAAATGATCCATAATTCTTCCAGGCGTGCCAACAATGACATGTACCGGACGTTTTAATGCATTAATCTGCTTTTGAATTTGCTCACCACCATAAACGGCAAGCACAACAACGCCTTTTTTATACTTGGCTAATTTTTTAATTTCTTGTGCAACCTGAACGGCCAATTCACGGGTTGGACACATTACCAATGCAGAAGTAGCTTTAACTTTAGGGTCGAGCATTTCGAGCAAAGGAATACCAAAAGCTGCAGTTTTACCGGTACCTGTTTGTGCCTGCCCAATTACATCCTGACCCTGCATTAATACAGGTATGGCTTGTGCTTGTATTGGCGAAGCCTCAGTGAAGCCCATTTCGTCAATAGCCTGGAGCATTTCATGACTTAACGAAAGCTCATGGAAAGAAGTCTTGTTCATTTGAAGATGGAAGAACCGGAATTATCAGTGTTTTTCAAAAAATTATCCGGTTGATTATAATGTTAATTACGGGCGCAAAGATAGTATTTTAATCTGATTTAAAACATCTTGCGCATGAATTGTCTTAAAACTAATTTCATTACCTCTGAAAAAACATGTGCTTAAAATATATCCGTCTAAAGATACCGTACTTAAATCATATTCCCCCGGAGCGGTAATTTCAGGCAAATCAGCTATCCCCTGACCTGTGGCTTTCCCTATAGCTTCCTTCTGTGTCCAGATTTTAAAAAATGTTGCGCTGTCTGACCGGGCAATTTGCTTTTGTTCATCAGAAGTAAAATAATACTGAATCACATTTTCGTACTTATCTGCCGATTGAATTTTTTCTATATCTACACCCAATGGGCTATTTTTCTGAAATGCCAGAGCTATCATTTTTTCTGAATGACTCAAACTAAAATGTAACACCATACTGCTTTTTTGTTCCTTAACAAATGGCTTCCCACTAGGGTGTACAGCAATCTCAAGGTGCGTCTTTGTATTGAGTAATGTAGCAAGTAGTACCCTATTCAATCCATGTGCAATGCAATAGGTTTGTCTGTCCTTTTCAAACTTAAATTTTTGAAGTCGCTCTGTTTCTTCTTTGCTTAATATTTTTTTCAAATCAACCTCGACTTCTGCAAACAAGTCAGAAGAGAATATAAAAACCAAACATTCATTATCCTGAATTAATAAGTCATTACAAAAAACCACTTCCGGAGTTATCTGCAAATCCATTTCAGCTGTTATTTAATTTGGTTTAAAGCCTGATTTAAATACTGTGCTAACTGGGTGTAATATTCCTTATGGGTAATGATTGTATCGTTATCGCTTCCGGGAATTTGATGCATTTCAATCTCACCATTTATCAGTCGTTTCCAACCTAATGTCTCATCATAATGCTTGGCAATTTCTTCACCGGTTTTAATCAACACTACTTTTTCAGAATATTCGCTTTCAGGCTGATAATTGAGTAAGGCAACTGAATTTACCCAACGAATATCAGGCTTAGTATTTACTTTAACTTCAGAGGTTGCAGTGTTGCCTGAATCAAAAACCTTTGTCAGTTTGCTTAAAACTTTCTTTCCGGCATTTTTTGTTTTTTCAAGTGCAAATTCAAGTTTATCTTCCAAAGTCATGCCTTTAAACTCATCCCATGTTTCACGGATTTTATATTGCATTGGATTGGATGGTGGTGCATAGTTATTAATCATAAAAACAAGTTCAGCTGTTTCGCCTTTTGCTTTTAGTTGACGAGCCATTTCAAAAGCAGTTGTTCCACCAAAACATAATCCGGCAAGACGATAAGGTCCTACAGGTTGAATTTTTTTGATTTCATCAATATAAAATGATGCCATCGCTTCAACAGAATAATGATAGTCGTATTTTTCATCAAGCCCGCGTGGCTGAATAGCATAAACAGGTTGGTCTTTATTTATATGCTTTAAAAGTACTCTCCATCGCTGAATGTTTCCGTTATGCATGTGAACAAAGAACAATGGTCTTTCTTTTCCATTGGGTTGTAAAGGAACCACTATTGGCCAGTCAATATGCAACTCCTCTGCATTCATCACCTTGGCTAATTGCGAAATGGTTGAAGCACGGAATAATGTTGGATAATCTAATTTAACTCCTGTCTTCTGCTCTATGGCTCCCATCATTCTAATTCCAAGCAAAGAGTGTCCTCCCAGCTCGAAAAAATTATCATGAATACCAATTTTATCAATTCCCAGCACTTCGCTCCAAATACCTGCAAGCAAACTTTCTAAAGGGTTGTGAGGCTCTTCAAAATTTGCACTTTCAGCTTTAACTTCCACTTCGGGAACAGGCAGTGCTTTTCTGTCAATTTTTCCGTTGGGTGTCAACGGAATATTTTCAAGAATCATAAATACCGATGGTATCATGTATTCGGGAAGCTCTGTTCGCAGATGCTGTCGTAGTTCATTGACATCAATCTGTTTTTCAGCATTGGCAGAAAGGTATGCAACCAAAATTTTATTTCCGGGTTGATCTTCACGTGCCATTACAACAAGTTCTTTTATCTCCTTTCGCAATCGCAACATTGACTCTATTTCACCAAGCTCAATTCTGAATCCGCGAATTTTTACCTGATTATCTATGCGTCCTAAAAATTCAATATTTCCATCAGACATAAACTTTCCAAGGTCACCGGTTCTGTACATTCTTTGCCCGGGAACAAAAGGATTAGCCACAAAACGCTCTTCAGTCATTTCAGGTTTATAAAGATAACCACGTGCAAGACCATCGCCTGCCATATAAAGTTCACCGGCAATACCAATAGGAACAGGTCGTCTGTTTCTATCTAAAATATAAACCTGCGAATTGGTGATGGCTTTTCCAATGGTATATGGGCCATCAGATTTTCTGAGTGTAAATGTACTGTAGGTAGTATCTTCTGATGGTCCGTACAAATCATACACTTTCTGCACTGCTGTCTGCGAGTAAATTTTCTGAACAAGTTCAACCGGCAATGGCTCGCCTGCAAGGTTAATTGTTTTTACACTTGATGGAACTCCGCCTTTAAGTTTAAGTAGTTCTGCAATTGCAGAAGGAACTGTATTAACCAATGTTACACCTGCCTTTTCAGATAAGGCATTTAAAGCCATGGCGTCCTTTACTAAAACAATGCGTCCACCGCTGCTTAATGTAAAAAATATTTCAAAAATTGATAAGTCAAAACAGATTGATGTAGAAGCTAAAACACCTGCAAGTTCCTCTGAAGAATAAACTGTCTGTGCCCAATCAATTAAGGCAATAGCATTTCGGTGTTCGATAGCTACTCCTTTAGGTTTTCCTGTTGAACCAGATGTGTAAATGATATATGCTAACTGATCGCACGAAATTTTAACATGAGGGTTTGCTGTTTTCTCATTAGAAATTTCAGTTACTTCTTTATCTAAGCAAATCAGTCTTGTTCCTGTTTCGCCTAACTGTTTTGCGTATTTTGAAGAGGTGATCAAGAGTGGTGCTTTTGCATCGCTCATGATATAAGCAATTCTATCGGAAGGATAATTTGGATCTAAAGGCACGTAGGCACCACCAGCTTTTAGTACTGCAAGCATAGCGACAATTAAATCGTCTGTTCTGTCGTGACAAATTCCAACTAATGTTTCCTGTTTAACACCTGCCTTTATTAGATAATGTGCTAACTGATTGGCTCGTTGGTTAAGTTGAGCGTAAGTTACTGTTTGTTCATTAAACCAAATTGCATTTGCATCAGGATGTGCAGATGCTTGCTTTTCAATCAAAGTATGAATACATTCACTCCTAAGATTATTCTCTTTTACAACAGGCCATTTGATAAACAATTTTCTTTTCTCATCGTCTGTCAGTAATGGCAAATTTTTTATCGGACTATCTGCATATTCAACCAATCCATTAAGAAGCACAACAAACTCCTGCATTCTCAATTGCATCATCTCATCTTCAAAGAGGTCGGTATTGTAAGTACATTCAATAACGAGCTTATCACCCATACCGGTTGCATTTACAAACAATTCAAAGTTCTCAAACTTTCTGGCATTAGAGGTATATTCATAGTTTAAACCATGAAATGAAACACCTTGCGTCATGCCAAGATCAACGTTAAACACAGCGGGCACTAATGGAATTCTTGAAGGGTCGCGCTGCAGTGGCAGCTTTCCGAGCAAACTTCCCATCGTAAATTCCTGATTGTCGAATGCATCAAACATCAAAGGTTTTCTGGATTTCAGATATTCACCGAAGTTGATATTCTCATCAACAAAACTTTTTATTGGCAAAAGATTAACACAATGACCAACCATGGCATACATTCCGGAAGCCGATTGTCCTGCAGCAGGAAGTCCTAATATTAATGAAGGATTGGATGTTAAACGAAAAAGAAAAACTTCAAATGCAGCAAACAAGGTATTGACATAACTGCTTCCATTTTTTGCACCAAGTTTTCTTAAATCACTTACTAAGCCGGCATCAATAGTTATATCAAATCGCTTTGCATTGAAGGTACGTGCAGCCGGGCGGGCTTTGTTAACCGGAAGATCAACTGTAGGTACATCCTTAGCATATAAATTGAGCCAATAATCTTCCGTACGTTTATACTCTCCTTTCAGTTTTCTCTCTTCCTGTCGCTTAACATAATTGCTGAACGGCACAACAGGCTCAAAGACAGGTTGTGTATTATTTACAAAGGCAGAATAATATTTACTGATGTCCTGCATGATGATACCAATGCTCCATCCATCACAAACAATGTGATGTGCAGTGATGACTAATGCTGTATCAGCGTTTGAGATTTTAAAAATTGCAAAACGGATGACAGGACCATTCATCAGGTCAAATGGAATGGATACTTCACGCTGCGAAAAATGAAGTATGCGTGCATCTTTATCTGTCGGACTCAGGTCGGTTAAATCAATAAATGGAATTTCAATATTTACATGTTCATGCACCTGAAATGTTTCGCCTGATGAGCTGAAAGTGGAACGCAGTGCCTGATGTCTTTCAACAACACTTTTACAGGCTTCTGAAAGTTGCTGATGATTACACAATCCTTTCAAATAAAGTGTAACACTTTCATTATACGCTAATGATGCTGAATCACCTCCTATTTGTACGGATGTCCAGATTTCACGTTGCTCTTCTGATGTAGTAAAAATATTGTCCGGAATAACTTCTTCAAAAGGGTTAAAATCAACCGGGATAAATTGCGATGCCATCTTCCTTTGTCATTGGTGGTTTAATAAAAACTATACGAAAATAACCTAAATTGGTTTCGCTATTGAATATTTTACACCAAGTATTTTAAAATTGTGGTGAGTGGGCAGTTCATACAAATAAGAAAAACAGCTTATTCATTACCACTGATAAATCCACCCAAAAGCCCTCCTATTCCCCTGTTTTCTTCCCTTGCACCACCCCATTTTGATGCGGCAATAATTCTATCAGCCATTCTTGAAAAGGGTAAACTTTGTAAATAAACTGTACCTGGACCAGTTAGATGTGCATAAAATAATCCCTCTCCTCCGAAAAGAACATTTTTAAAACCTCCTATAAACTTAATGTCATATTCTATGGTTGGTGCAAAGGCGACCAAGCATCCGGTGTCAACACGAAGTCTTTCACCAACAGCCAACTCTCTCTTAATAATTGTGCCTCCAGAATGAATAAAGGCATAGCCATCGCCCGCTAACTCCTGTAAAATAAACCCTTCGCCACCAAAAAGTCCTGCACCCAGTTTCTTTGTAAAAGCAACATTAATCTCGATTCCCATTGCTGCACATAAAAATCCGTCTTTCTGGCATAAAAAACGTCCTCCATATTCAGCAGGATTAACAGGAATTATTTTTCCGGGATAAGGTGCAGCAAAAGTTATTTTACGCTTTTGTCTTCCATGATTTAAGTAGTTGGTGATGAAAAAACTTTCACCGGTTATCATTCTCTTCAGTCCCTTAAAAATTCCACCTCCGGTATTGGTCTGCATTTCTATATCATCTTCCATATACATCATCATACCTACTTCAGCCCTTACTCCTTCTGATGGATCGAGTTCCACTTCTAAAGCCTGAATGTCATCACCAAAAATTTTAAAATCAAGTTCGTGTGCCTTATTCATAAAGTGTTTTTTAATAATCGCCCAATACTTCTCTGAAAGTATCAGTAAACATTCTGCTTTCTTTTTCCTGTTTGTAAACAAAAGTACGTTTCACATCTCTGGGCACACCTCCGGGACCTCGTACCAATTCTGCAATATATACCTGAAGTTTCTTTTCCCTTCCCGACTTTATAATCTCTGCACTTTCAATCCTGGCTTTCTTTTTATAACTTGCTACCATACGAAACTTTTGCAAATTGTAATCCATTGCACCTACTGAGGTAGGAACAAGAATACATAAAAAATAAGTCAAAGTACTGTCGCTATTGGTTATCATATTGCCGTGTTCAAAAATGCTATAAGCATAAACAACTTTTTGTGTTGAAGTATTAAAAGTATCATTGAGCAGATATTTAACTTCATTAGCTGATTGCGGTGCAATTCGCTTGACAAAATCTTCATTGCTCTCACCTTGATTTTTTTGAAATGTTTGTGCAACTAACATGTTTGGCAGTAGCAACAAGAATAATAATATTTTCATAATCTTTTGTTTTGAACTGTAAACATAAATAAAAACTGTTAACCTGCAATACTATTGCATTACTGCTCTAAAAATGGCTGAAGCGCATTCACAAGGTCTTCTGTTTTAAGATTCAGTCCCGAAATCTGAATCTTTGCCTGATTGTAGAAAGGCGCCCTTTCAGTCATTGTTTCCATAATGTACTCCATTAAATCTGCATCATTCATGTGACTAATCAATGGTCGTTTTGCCTTTGATGGTGCAATGCGATGATACGCTGTGCCGGGATGCAACTTGAGATAAACAGTAATACCATTTTCATTCATCCATTGCATATTATCAAAAAAGCAAGGGGTGCCACCACCTGTAGCAACAACTGCATTTTGTTTTCCAGATAATGTTCTTAAAGCTTCACTCTCAACTTTACGGAAATATTGTTCTCCCTTGGTTTTAAAAATTTCTGAAACAGACAGTTTGTTTGTCTTTTCAACTAATTCATCCAGATCAACAGCTTCAAAATTTAATCCTGCTGCCAACTTCTTTGCCTGCGATGACTTTCCGGCTCCCATAAAACCAATCAGAAATATTAACATTGTTACTATTTCTTTATTGGGAAACGCATTTTGTAATCAACATCAACCTTACCTATAGTAATGTCACGCAGCTTTCCTTTTATTAGTTGCTTTTTAAAAGGCGACAATTTCTCAACAAATAATTTACCATCAATATGATCGTACTCATGCTGAATGACCCTTGCTGCCAATCCTTCAAAAACTGTTTCATGTGTTTTAAATTCTTCGTCCTGATAACGCAGATGAATAATTTTTTTTCGCATCACATCTTCTCTGATTCCGGGAATACTTAAACAACCTTCATTAAACTTCCACTCATCACCCACCTCTTCAATAATTTGTGGATTAATGAATACTTTCTTAAAATTTTCTAACTCCGGTTCATCTTCTGCAAAAGGTTTGGTGTCAACAACAAATAGTCTGATGGAAATGCCAACCTGTGGTGCAGCCAATCCAACACCGGATGCAGCATACATCGTCTCAAACATATTTTCTATAAGTTGTCCAAGACCTTTATAATCTTTGTCAATTGGTAATCCCACTTTTTTCAAAACCGGGTCGCCATAGGCAATAATTGGTAAAATCATATTTTCAAAAAGTTTCTTTTATGTTCTAAGTAAGATTGTAACAGTATAACAGCGCTGGTCTGATCAATCAATGCTTTATTTTGTCTCTGTTGTTTTTTAAGTCCGGCTTCCAACAATGTTCGTTGTGCCATTATTGAGGTAAACCTTTCATCATATCTAACGACCTTTGCATTTGGACATCTTTCACTAAGTTTCTTAATGAACAGCAAAATATTTTTCTCAATTTCAGAGGGCGTATTATCCATCTGTATAGGTTTGCCAACAACAATTTCTTCTACTACTTCAGCATTGCAATAATCACTGATAAATTCAACCGCTTTGGAGGAATGAACTGTAGTTAAGGCCGTAGCAATAATCTGCATTGGGTCTGTAACTGCAAGACCTACTCTTTTATTTCCATAATCAACTGCAAGTATGCGCGGCATGTCTGTATTGAAAGATGCAAAAATAAAAAACAACGGGCAATGAATGCATTATGGTAGTTATATTTGTAGCTGAAAAAAAGTATTTATGCCGGTCAGAGAAAAAATTGTCAATGATATTTGGGAAAACAGAGAGTTACTTAACGATGAATCCAACAAAAATGTAATACGATCAGTTATTGAAGACCTTGATAAAGGTAAAATTCGGGTAGCAGAGCCATTGAATAATAGTTGGAATGTAAATGAATGGATAAAGAAGGCTGTCATTTTATATTTCCCGATTCAAAAAATGGCTGTACATCATGCAGGACCAATGGAGTTTTATGATAAAATAGATCTTAAAACAGGATATGAAGAGTTAGGTGTTCGAGTAGTACCTCATGCCATAGCACGCTATGGAAGCTTTGTTGCAAAAGGTGTCATCATGATGCCATCATTTGTAAATATTGGTGCCTATGTTGACAGCGGAACAATGGTTGACACTTGGGCAACTGTTGGCAGTTGTGCACAGATAGGAAAAAACGTACACCTTAGCGGAGGGGTTGGTATTGGAGGTGTTTTAGAGCCTGTTCAGGCAGCACCGGTAATTATTGAAGACAATTGTTTTATTGGCTCACGATGCATTGTTGTTGAAGGCGTTCGTGTTGAAAAGGAGGCAGTGCTTGGAGCTAATGTTGTACTGACCTTATCAACAAAAATAATAGATGTATCAGGAGGTACACCGGTTGAATATCGCGGAGTTGTACCTGCGCGTTCAGTGGTCATACCCGGTTCTATTTCCAAAACTTTTCCGGCAGGAACCTTTCAGGTGCCATGTGCACTCATAATTGGTAAAAGAAAGCAATCTACCGACAATAAAACTTCACTAAACGATGCATTGCGTGAATATGATGTTGCAGTCTGAGACAAACAAGTATGCATAGAATATTAATTGTACAGACAGCATATATTGGAGATGTAATATTGGCTACCGGCTTGATTGAATCCATTCATCAGGCATTTCCGGAAGCTCAGATTGATTTTGTGCTAAGAAAAGGCAATGAATCTTTATTGAAAAATCACCCCTTTGTCAATAAATTATATGTCTGGGATAAAAAGAAAAATAAGTTCTCTAATCTCATAAAACTTATTGGTCAAATCAGAAAAGAAAGATTCGATTTGGTGGTCAACCTGCAACGGTTTTTCAGCACAGGTCTTATAGCCCTATGTGCAAAATCAAAAAATAAAAGAGGCTATGATAAAAATCCATTATCATTTTGTTACCACAAAAAATCTGAACATTTCATTGGCAAAAGCCATGAAACATATCGAAACTTTTCATTGATTGATGACCTGAAAAATATTCACTATCAAAAGCCACATTTGTATTTTACAGCGGAAGAAATACAAAAAGTACAACCATTAAAATCACAACCATTTGTCTGTATGGCACCGGGCTCTGTCTGGTTTACCAAACAATTACCCATAGCCAAGTGGGCAGAATTAATTCTGACTATTTCTGACAATATAAAAATATATTTAATTGGTGCACCTGTTGATGCTGCACTTTGTAATGAAATAAGGTTGCTTTCATCACATCCCAAAATTGAAATATTATGTGGTAAATTAACACTGACAGAATCGGCAGCCTTAATGCAACATGCTGAAATGAACTATGTAAACGACTCTGCCCCACTCCATCTTGCATCAGCTGTTAATGCTCCCGTGACTGCATTTTTCTGCTCTACAGTACCTGAGTTTGGCTTTGGGCCGTTGTCTGACAAAAGTGTCATCAAGCAAGTTGGTGAAATGAGTTGCCGGCCTTGCGGATTGCATGGTTACAAGTCTTGCCCTTTAGGTCATTTTGACTGCGCATATAAAATTGAAATTTAAAAATAACTAACGGTAACGGCATGTTCGCAGTTGTTGACATAGAAACTACAGGGGGAAGTTTAACACAAGGCAGCCGGATTACTGAAGTTGCAGTTGTAATTCATAATGGCACCACAATTGAACACCGTTTTTCTACGTTGATTAATCCTGAAACTGACATTCCGTCTTTTATCATTGGGCTGACAGGCATAACCAATGAATTGGTTGAAAATGCACCATGCTTTAAAGAAATTGCCGGTCAGCTGCTTCAATTGCTTGATGGAAAAATTTTTGTGGCACACAATGCTTCTTTTGATTTTAGTTTCATCAAAGCTGAATTTAAACGATGTGGAATAGATTTTAATGCAGAAGTACTCTGCACTTGTTCTTTGAGTAGAAAATTCTTCCCCGGTTTTGGCTCCTACTCATTAGGCAATCTCACAAAAAATCTTGGAATAGTTTTAGAAGGTCATCATCGTGCCATGAACGATGCTATTGCAGCAAGTGAAATATTAGAGAAATTGGTTTCGGAAAGAGGTCTTGAACATACGTTGCTTCATCGCAGTGTGCCTATTAAAAATACTGAAATTCCACACGAACTCATTAACAAGTTGCCTGAAGTACCCGGTATATATTTCTTTACAGACAGCAATCATGAAATTCTGTATATCGGCAAAGCAAAAAATATTAAAAAAAGAGTTACCACACATTTTCGCAACAACAATTCCAAATCAAAAAAAATAAAAGCACTCTTGCATGATATATGTTACATGAATACAGGATGTGAATTGCTGGCATGTCTGCTTGAAATTCAATACATTAAAGAATATCAACCTTTCTTTAACCGTGCCGGCAAATCAGAAAAAAATTTCGGGGTTTATATAATTGCTAATTTAAATGGCCTGTTAGGATTTACAATTGATGATATTGAAAAGACAAGTTTAAAACCGTTAAGATATTTTGGTTCAAGAAAAGCTGCTGATGAATTTCTATCGCACATCACTGCAAAATATAACCTCTGTCGTTGCATCAATAATCTTGAGAACTACAGTGAAAACTGCTTTTATAAACAAATTAAGCAATGCAACGGAACCGACCTTGATAGCCATGAAAAAGACAACTATAACAACCGCTTTAATGATGCCTACTTTGAGGTTGTTGATGATGGCTTGCATGATGCTGCACTTGCCTATCCGATGGCTGATAACGATGAATGGGTTTACGTATTCAGACAAAATGGTTCAATAGGATATTATTTTGGGAAGAAAGCAACAACATTCAATACAAATCAAATTATTAGCGTAACTTTTTTAAAGAATCATTTAGAATCACATCGTATTTTTAATTCATTCTTAAAAAAACCATCAGCCAGAAGAATAAAAATTGTTTCAGACGAAAGCTGAGAAGTTACAGCAGAAGAAAATTCAAAAAAATGAATACTGATAAAAAACATGATATACTTACACCTGAAGATGTAGTATTAATGGTTGATACATTTTACAGTGCTATTCGTGAAGATGATTTATTGGGTCCGATTTTCAACAACAACATACAAGACCGCTGGCCCGAACATCTGAAAAAGATGTATGGTTTCTGGCGTAGTATTCTTTTCAACGAACCGTTATACAATGGTAGTGCATTTGAAGCACACAGACAGCTACCTATAGAAATGAAGCATTTCAAACACTGGTTAAAATTATTTGAAGTTACAGTAGATAGTTTGTTTGAAGGCAGAAATGCAGATACAGCAAAAACAAGAGCGGGAAAAATTGCAGAAGTCTTTTATTACAAAATAGAATCAGAACGCGGTAATGAGCCTCAGAATTTTAGTCTTACTGCCGGTTAATCAGCGCAACTGCATAGGCTGCTACACCTTCTTCACGACCAACAAAACCCATTTTCTCATTGGTAGTTGCCTTAACTGAAACACAATCTAGGTCAATTTGCATTACTGAAGCTAATTTCTCTCTCATTGCCTGAATATAAGGAGCAATTTTAGGTTTCTCCAGCACCACACTTACATCAACATTACCAATTGTTATTGACTTTTCTTTTAATATTGAAACAACTTTTGCCAATAAAATTGAAGAATCTATTCCTTTAAATTCAATTGAGGTATCAGGAAAATGTTTACCTATATCACCGAGTGCTGCTGCTCCAAGCAAGGCATCGCAAATTGCATGAATAATTACATCAGCATCGCTATGTCCTTTAGCCCCCTTATGATGTTCTATGCGTACACCACCTAAAAAAAATGGTATGCCCGGCTCTAACTGATGAACATCAAAACCAAAACCAACTCTGAAATTCACAATTTATTCGTTACTGTCACTTCCTTTAATTGAATCAAAGTTGAATGACAAGCTAAAACGTAAAGTATTTTCTAATGGATTGCGCTGCTCTGTTGGAATAAGATAAGCAAAATCAAGTCCGAAAATATTGTAGCGTAAACCTATACCTAAAGTAAAATACTTTCTGTTGCCTTTTGTTTTATTCTCGTAGAAATAACCTGCACGAAATGCAAATTGTTTATCATACCAATATTCCAACCCTCCGGCAATATTAATTTCACGTAACTCTTCTTTTCCTCCTCCTGGAGCATCACCAAAAGATTGAAATATGCCTTGAGCCACACCTACGTTAGGATCTTTTCCTGCAAAAATAATCGGGTTCTCCTCACCGGCAATTGTGGAATCAGAATAAACCGGTGGCGTTGGTACCAAAAGTTTATTGAAATCAACCAAAAATGCCAACTCATTATAGTCGTTGAGCTTTATCTTCAAAGAAGGCCCTAAACGCAGATTAATAGGAATAAAATCTTTAGTTCCTTTATCTGTATAAGACATCTTTGAACCAATATTTGTAATGGCTAAACCTGCACCGAACTCTGCATCTTTTCCTGAAATTTCCAGATTTGTTTTATAGAAGAATGAAACATCGGCTGCAACAGAGTTTCCTGCTTTTGTTGCATTACCGCCTACTGTGATACCTCCTGTAAGGCTGGAATGGATATAACGAAGTGCTATACCTCCACTAAATTCATCTCCCAATTTTCGAGAGTAAGCTACATCAACAGCAAATTCATTGGGCTTGTATGATCCCATTGGATCGCCAGTTTCAGAAGTAAAGTCAATATTTCCAAGAGAAAAATAACGTAACGAAGCTCCAATAGCAGAAACATCATTAGGCTTGGTAAAAAAACTTACATAAGCCAGATTTATATCCGGTACTAATTTTCGTAACCAGGGTGTGTAAGAAATTCCGACACCCATCTTTTTTTCTGCAAACACCAGCTTGGCAGGATTCCAATGAATACTGTTAACGTCTGCTGAGGAAGCAACCCCGGCATCACCCATACCACCGGCACGGGCATCAGGAGAAATCATCAGAAATGGAACTGCTGTTGTAATAGTATTGATCTGACCTAATAAGTTGGCCTTATCATTCTGTGCAGATGCCTGATTTTGTATTGCAAGTACTGCTAATGATAAAGCACCGTATAACAATTTATATCTCATGTATAAAATAATTCAGTAATAAGTTTTAAAAGCTAAGTTTGAATAACGACAATAAGTGGTTTTTATTTTACGCTGTTACTTTTAAGAAGCGGCTGGCAAATATACGATAAAAAATAAAAAAGGTTTCTATTTAAGAATCACCAGTTTTTGCGTCTCTGAAGCCGACTCATCTGCCGTATTGAGTTTTACTCTGTAAATATATACTCCACGGCCAATTCTGTCGCCAAAATCATCACGACCATCCCAAGTTAAATCATCAATTCTTGTACCCGGAGTAATTATCTTTTTAGAAATTGTCTTTACCAATTTACCCGAAATGGTAAAAATCTGAACCTGAACTTCTAAGTCTTCACAAGGCTTGTTGTATTCAAATGTAAACTGTGTATGTGTAGTAAAAGGATTGGGGTAGTTTAAAACATGCTTTAATGCTAATGATGCATCCGAAGCCACAACAAATTCTGTATAAGCTTCGCTTGAATTGTTGAGGATATCCCATGCTTTTACTTTAAGTGTGTGTCTTCCTTCTGATAGTTTTGATAGCGGATAGGCCACTCTTCCACTGGAATAGCTGTCTAAATCTGCCTCATAATAATCATTGAGTACGTAAACGGGGTCAACCTTACCATCAATTATTGCAGTGATGTCATGCCCAACACCATTACCAACAGTATTGATTCCTGTTGAGTCTGAGAGCAAACATACAATTGTTGGCTTTTCATTGGTAGTACCACCAAATGCAAAGCGCTCATCGTTAAGGTACAATTTTATACCGGGTCCATCTGTTTCTGAAATAATATTTGCAGACGAACCACCAACCACTATACTATCGAAATATCCTGCACCATCTTCTACTCCATTTTCAGCATAAAAACTTAGCTTACCTAAACCAAACTGATAGGAAATATCTTTGGGCACAATGAAAGTAAACGACCATTCACCATTTTTTACGGTAGCTTTCCCTTTATACAAAATGTTTTTCTGAAGTTTAAAAGTTATGTTAGGGCTTGATGCATCATTGCGCAACATGGTAATACTTGAAGCTTTATCATAAACTGTCGGATACATAAATCCATTAAAATCAGACTGAAGTTGTCCACCTTTAACAATTCTTCCTGCTATGGTCACCTTTTCTAACGAGCTTAAAGTGTCGTTTAGTGCAATAATTGGTTGCGTGTTTATTTGTGTAGCCTCAATGTTGAATTTAGGATAATGTAATCTTAACGCAGGATCACCAAGCAAGCTAAAATTACGTGTATTCAGATTTAGATTTCCCGGATCGGTTTTGCTAGCTACCATTATATCACCTAAACGATAAGTTGGATCATCAAACATAAACTTTATCAAGGCTCTGTTCAGGACTTCGTTGCTGCTGGCAAATACCAGACGTGTGGTAGAAAACAAAGCAACACCACCACCTGTAGCGCTCAATAATATTTTTTCGCCAGATGATGTTCTTGCAGGATCGTCCCATCGGCTAAACTCACAAGTGGCTGTAATAAAAACAGGTAGTTTATTAATATTTGTCCATGAGTTAATATCATCATTAGTAAGTACGCGCTCTTCTGCCCATCCGGTTTCGCCTCCATGACCTACATAATTAATAATCAACGAACCTTTATTGACACGCTTATTTATAGCATCATTCACATCAGGATAACGTTGACCTGCCGGGGTTGATATTTGTTTGTAAGCATCCAGATAAATTTTATCAACGTTATATGTTTTATGATTGGTATTTAAATAATTGGCAAACGATTCGGCTGGTGGCACATGTATAGGCCCGTCTTCATCATCTGCTATAAATGTTACTACATTGCGCCAGTCGCCTAAAGTTCCTCCACTGCCATCACAACCGGGACAACCACTGTTCTGTGGTAATGATGCATATTGGATTGTTTTATCTGTAACGGTTTTGGCTTCGCTGATGTTTTGTGCAATGATTCGACCTACACCAATATCAATTTTTTCGTTACTTGAACATAACCCTTCATTGTCATCCATCAAACCATAAAAATCGTCAGCAACAAATGAACTTAAAAACGAATAAGAGTTTTCAGATTCAAAAGTTGGAATAAAATTAGTGTTATTAGGTCTGCGGTATTTGTTGTCATAAGAACCATCACCAAACAAAAGCAGGTATTTTGGTTCAGTTCCATTGTTTATTCCTCTGTCATAGAACATTTTTACAAAATTGCGGATGCCTGCAATATCTTGTGCTCCTGAAGAATATTCATTATATATCAAGTCTGTTCTCACAACATTCACAGACATATTGTCCAAGGTTCTGTGCATTTCAGCAATCCGGTTTGCCTGATCTTCAAATAATGGATGTGTTACAATGATTAAATCGGCTTGCGGCAATGAATGTAAATTTTGATTTGCGACTATGCCAATGGCTCCGGGTGTTAAGAAATTATTTCCGCCAAAAGCTAAAAATTGCTGTGTACTGTCAACCTGTGTAATATACGAACCATTATTGTGCAATTGTTGTCTGACATTTATTCTGTCCGTGATATTCCATACCGTCATTGATGCAGGCGCTGATGCAATATTAAACTGTGCAGTTTTTCCGAGACCTGAAGATTCCATACTGCGGAAAAACATCTGATCAGTAGTACCATTACCTGCAAATGTAAGTGCACGCTTTGCCAATAATTCTATATAGTTTAAAAAGCCAATACACTCTGTGTTTGCCGGAGTAAATGTAAAATCAATATTCACTACATCACCGCCTGAAGGCAAGAACGTTGAAGTTGTGGTTCGCTCCATTGCATAATCATCTGTATATTGTGAACCGGTTGTGTAAGTACCCGAAAACAAGGTTATATTTTGATAGCGTGCTGAAGCCGAACTGGTAACACCGGGAGAATGACCTGCAAACACTGTTTTTATAGTCACCGTTTGTTGCAGAATGTTTGGAAAGTTAAATGAAAATGTCTGATTCAGGTTAATGTCGAATGACTCACCATAAAATTCGCGTCCCGATTTGACAAAATTTGTTTTATCTAGTTCATGATATTGGTAATCATCAAAACTGTTTACAACAAAGTCAGGTGTCACTGATAATGATGCCGATTGCTGAATTCTTTTAGGATTTCCGGTTCCTCCATTAATCGTAATAAAATAAAATGTGGAATCGGAATAATAATTTGCCTGATGGTAATATCTGTTCTGCGATGAATTATAGTACCACTGTACCGGTGACTGTCCATAGAATAAAACATAGTCCTGATCATCCCATTTTCCTGCTGTACCTCCATCATTTACAAATACAGCATTTTCCTGCAAGTCATCATATCTAAACTGAGAGTTTAATAAAGGTAAAATACCACCGCCATTGCCAAATAATCTGAATGACTGAGGTGAGGAAGCAGACAAATCAATTTTTAAATGGTCTTTTAAAAAACTGTAAGTGATTTTATAAACTCCATCCTCTGTAACTGAAATTTTATACCATTCGCCAGAAGCCAGCACAGAATTTGCCGCATAAACTTGTGTTGAGACAGCTCCAATTTTTTGACTCTGTTGGCCCGATGTCACCTTAAGATTAAATGCAACTAATTTTTCTGTTTGCCCTGTAACAGCATTTTTTCTTACAGGTACAAACTCAATATACAAAGAAGGTTTACCTTTAAAGTAAGAAAGCTTTGTTTCCGGAAGTATTTCCGATGAAGCATCAATCGTATTATTACTAATTAATGGCTCATAAACAGGGTTTTCAATACTTACTTCTGCGACTTTAGTAATATCCGCTAATGGCAGACCGGTAGAGAAATAGGGCATCTTGCTGTCCTGTTTATAAAAACAATTGGTAAAATTCAGCCTGTCTTCGCCATTCAATACAACATTACTGCGCCAATCTATGGAATAAGTGCGTTTTATTGATTCATCCTGTTGCGCAACAGCAACACCTGTCAATCCTATTAAAAAAAATAGTGTGAAAAAACTTTTCATTTTTTGGTAATTGGGTTCAAAAATATGTTTCTCGAACAATACAACATGTATGAAACATGCAATATTGGATTTTATTTTGTTTGATATTAAAATAATTAATGCCTAACTTTGTTCCGATTAGATTTTTAACCACCAATATATTCGTGCAGAATTGTAACTATTTTAGTACTATACGTATAAAATTAAGTTTGAAAAGTAAATGAACTATGATTAAGCGTATTGTACTTACCATGATTATCAGCCTGGAGTTAGCTATTTGTTTTGGCCAGGACCCGCAGTTTTCGCAGTTTTATGCCAATCCGATTTATCTGAATCCAGCTTTTGCCGGCTCGGTTCGTTGTCCACGACTGGCATTGAACTATCGTAACCAATGGCCGGGGTTAAATAAAACATTCATCACCTTAAGTGCCTCATACGATCAGCATGTTGAAGCACTCTCCGGTGGATTAGGTTTAATCATTATGAATGACAAAGCAGGTAACGGAACACTAAATACTACCAATTTCTCCGGTATCTATTCCTATAACTTAAACATTTCAAGAAATTTCTCTATTCGTGCAGGTCTTCAAGCTACCTATGTTCAGGAAAAATTAGACTGGGACAAACTGACCTTTGGCGATATGATTGATCCACGCTATGGTTATGTGTTCGAAACACAAGAAGTACGTCCTGCCGAAAAACGAGGTTTTGCTGATTTTTCTGCCGGTGTTATAGGCTACAGCTCTAAAGTTTATGGCGGCTTTGCTGTTCATCATATTACAGAGCCCGATCAGGCATTTATTGTTGAGGGTTCAAGTCCGCTACCAAGAAAATATACAGCACACGTTGGTGCGTTATTACCATTAAAAGGCGCTTCAACTTATAGAGGCAAATTGGAAGGTACGTTCATTTCTCCAAACTTTCTGTATCAGCAGCAACAAGGATTTAACCAACTTAACTTTGGTCTTTATGTCATCAAGTCGCCAATAGTTGGTGGTTTGTGGTATAGGGGCTATACAGGTAAAAAATTCCTGTCGAGCGACAGTTTCATTGCCCTCATCGGGTTACAAAAAGACATGTTTAAGTTCGGTTATTCCTATGATGTTACCGTTTCTAAATTAAATAACAATGTTACTGCCGGATCTCATGAAATTTCTTTAGGTTTGCAGTTTGAATGCCGTCCAAAGAAAAAACGGTTCAAGGCAATAAGTTGCCCCACATTTTAGTTTAATGACAAAAACCATATAAAGTTTCCAAATACGTAAAAATGAATCTCCGTAAAAATGCAAAAACCCTTGCCTTCGTTGCATTAGCAGTGATGGCAACAAATGCTTGCAAGCAAAAAGAGAAATCTTCAACCACAGGATGGAAGTACAATGACGAAAAGAATGGTGGATTTGAAGTTACTCCATATACCGAGCAGGAAACAGGTCCGGGATTAATCCTTGTTGAAGGCGGAACATTTGCCATGGGCCGCACAGAGCAAGAGATTCCTTATGACTGGGATAACATTCCTCGCAGAGTTACCGTTTCATCTTTTTACATGGACGAAACAGAAATTGCCAATGTACATTATTTAGAGTATCTCTATTGGTTGGACCGTGTTTATGGAACCGACTATCCCGAAGTGTATAAAAAAGCACTTCCTGACACATTAGTTTGGAGAAGTAAATTAGGTTATAACGAACCGATGGTTGAGTTATATTTACGTCACCCGGCTTATCAGCGCTATCCTGTTGTTGGCGTAAATTGGTTACAAGCCAATGATTTTGCAAGTTGGCGTACCGACCGTGTAAATGAACAGATTTTAGTTCGTGAAGGAATTTTGCGTGTTAATCCTGCACAGGTAAACGAAGATAACTTTAATACAGATGCTTATCTTGCCGGACAATATGAAGGTTTGGTAAAAAGCAAACTTCAGGATTTGAACCCCAATCGCGATGAACGTAATGTGCGTATGGAAGATGGAATTTTATTACCCCGCTACGAACTTCCAACAGAAGCAGAATGGGAATATGCCGCATTGGGCTTGATTGGCAATACCGTTTATGAACGTGTTACCGACAGAAAAATATACCCTTGGAATGGTCACGTAGTCAGAAACTCTTCTGAAAAATATAAAGGTGAAATGCTTGCCAACTTCAAAAGAGGTCGTGGTGACATGATGGGAACAGCAGGTGCATTAAATGACAATGCAGACCGTCCGGCTCCTGTATTTTCTTATTTGCCAAATGACTATGGCTTATACAACATGGCAGGTAACGTTTCTGAGTGGGTTAAAGATGTTTATCGCCCATTATCACCTGAAGACATGGATGACTTTAATCCGTATAGAGGAAACGTGTTTGTAACACCATTACTTGATGAAGAAGGTCAATATGCTGAAAAGGATAGTCTTGGTCGTATGGTATGGCGCGAAGTAGATGAAAAAGAAAATGAATCACGCAGAAATTATACGAAAGCAGATTACATTAACGATGTTGATGGAGATGAACCTGATAATATCGAATATAAAATGGGTGGCACAACATTGATTGATGACAATGCACACGTAATTAAAGGTGGCTCTTGGAAAGACCGAGCATATTGGATGTCACCTGGCACAAGAAGATTTTTAGATCAGCAACAATCAACTGATTGGATTGGATTCCGTTGTTCAATGGTACGTGTAGGCAGCCCTGTTGGTTTTAATCAAAAAGCATCTAAGAAAGGATAATATCCTTCAACGTTTAAATAAAATACATAAGCCCCTTTTTTGGGGCTTTCTTTTTGAAAGTTATTGCATATAAATGATAGCACATTTACATAGTTTATTCCTGAGCTCAACAGGAGTTTGTACAGATACAAGGAAACTAATCAAAGGAAATATCTATTTTGCTTTAAAGGGTCCTTCTTTTGATGGTAACAAATTCGCTTTACAAGCAATGCAAAATGGAGCTCTTGCAGCAGTAGTAGATGACTCCTCAATAAAAGGTGAAAATATTTATTTGGTAGAGAACGTACTGACGACTTTGCAGCATTTAGCTACCTATCACAGGCAAGCATTGAAAACACCTGTTATTGGTTTAACGGGCAGCAACGGAAAAACAACAACAAAAGAATTAATAAGCCGTATACTTGGTTCATCATATAACGTTTTATTTACTGAGGGGAATCTGAACAATCATATTGGTGTTCCTCTTACACTATTGCGATTAAATAGTGAACATCAAATTGCAGTAATTGAAATGGGAGCCAATCATCAAGGTGAAATTCAGGAGCTGTCAAAAATTGCAATGCCTAACTTCGGACTCATTACCAACATTGGTAAAGCACATCTCGAAGGCTTTGGAGGCATTGATGGAGTAATTAAAGGAAAAACAGAATTGTACAGACACCTGATGGAAAATGATGGTGTAATTTTTTGTCGTAGGAACAATGAATTGCTAACGAAAAATCTCAATCATTATCAAAAGGTGATTTTCTACAGTACGCAACCGGATGTCTGCATCTATGGCGAAATTTCTGCACCAGCATCTGTAGTCAAGTTTAATTGGTTCGAAAATCACAATAGGATTGATGAAATAACAACGCACCTTACCGGTGACTACAATCTTGAAAATCTTGTAGCGGCAGTTTGTATTGGCAGATATTTTAATGTTACACCTGAAAAAATTAAGTCAGCAATTGAAGGTTACATCCCCGAAAATCAACGTTCGCAAATAGAGATTTCCGGAAGTAATACAATAATCATTGATGCATATAATGCCAATCCATCAAGTATGGAAGCAGCATTAAAAAATCTTTCAGAAAATTATGATGGCAACAAAGTAATCATTCTTGGAGAGATGCTTGAACTTGGTCAGGATGCAAATGCAGAACACCAACACATTGTTGACTTATTGAGTAGTATGGAAAAAGATTTACTCATTTTAGTAGGTGAAAATTTCCTGCATACAACACTTAATGATCATGCATTGCGATTTAAAACATCAGAAGATGCTTGTAATTATTTACAAAATCATGCTATTAATGAAAGTACAATTTTAGTTAAGGGTAGTCGCGGTTCTAAAATGGAAAAAGTGCTTGATGGAATCCGCAATCACAACTGATTTCTAAGAAATCTTTAGCTCAATAATTAAATAGCATAAATTCGATTCAATCTGTTTTCTTTGCAGTGTGATGAAAAATTCAAACTCCGAAATTTTTAGTGATGACATTAAATCATGTCTTGAAACATTAAGACAAGGTGGACTTATTGTTTATCCTACTGACACAATTTGGGGAATTGGATGCGATGCTACAAACGATGCAGCAGTAGAAAAAATTTTTAAACTTAAAAACCGTAGTGAGTTAAAAAATCTGATTACGCTGGTATGTGATGAGGCTATGTTGAATCGCTGTGTGCAGCATGTTCCTGCTGTTGCATGGGATATCATTGAATATTCCGAAAAGCCAGTAACAATAATTTATGAAAAAATCAGTCGCATCTCAGAAAAAGCAATTGCAGATGATGGCACTGCAGCCATCAGATTGGTGAAAGATCCATTTTGCAAAATGCTGATTCATAAATTTGGTAAGCCAATCATTTCCACCTCTGCAAACCTGAGCAACATGCCCTCCCCTGCTGTTTTTAATGACATTGAAGATTCCATACTTACCGGAGTGGACTATGTAGTAAAGTTCCGACAGCAAGAAACTGCCAAACATACACCATCATCCATCATCAGGATTTTAAACAATGGCGAAGTTAAAGTTATCAGAAAATAATCTGCAAACAGAAATGCTGGATCATAGTTTGTTCCGGCAGATTGCTTCACTTTGCGAAAAGCATAATTTAAAAGCTTTTGTCATTGGAGGATTTGTGCGTGACTGTTTTTTAAAAAGATCTTCAAAAGATATTGACATTGTAGTTAACGGTGACGGCATTGCCGTAGCTAAAGAACTTGCTGTAACGCTTGACGGAGAATTTGCCTTTTTTAAAAACTTCGGCACTGCAATGGTAAAATCTGAAGGATTTGAAATAGAGTTTGTAGGCGCAAGAAAAGAGTCATACAATCAACATTCGCGAAAACCAAAGGTTACACCAGGCACATTAGAAGACGACCAACTAAGACGTGATTTTACTATCAACACCCTTGCTTTTAGTCTCAACAGCGATGATTACGGAAATCTGATTGACCCGTTTAACGGAATGCAGGACCTGAACGATAAAATAATTCGCACACCTGCCGACCCTGTAACAACTTACAGCGATGATCCGCTTCGTATGATGCGTGCTATTCGATTTGCAACACAACTCAATTTCAGCATTGAAGAAAAATCTCTTGCAGCCATTCATAGTGAACGAAATAGAATCAATATCGTTTCCAAAGAACGCATCACCGATGAACTGAATAAAATTATTGCCTCACCACTACCATCAACCGGATTCAAATTGTTGATGGATACAGGATTGCTTGAGTTAATATTTCCACAACTTTACAACCTGAAAGGAGTTGATTATTTTGAAGGCAAAGGACATAAAGACAACTTTTATCACACGTTGGAAGTTTTGGACAACATTGCAAAGGTCACTGATAATTTATGGCTACGATGGGCAGCTATTCTTCACGACATAGCCAAGCCCGCAACAAAACGTTTTGAAGCCGGGCATGGCTGGACTTTTCATGGGCATGAAGACAAAGGCTCACGTATGGTTCCTCCCATTTTCAGAGAGTTAAAATTACCGCTCAATGAAAAAATGAAATATGTTCAGAAGTTGGTTTTATTACATCTGAGGCCTATTGTAATTGCTCAGGAAATTGTAACCGATTCAGCAGTACGCAGATTATTATTTGATGCCGGTGATGATATTGACGACTTGATGTTGTTGTGTCAGGCTGATGTTACTACTAAAAATGAATACAAGAAAGCCAAATACCGTAACAACTTTGAACTGGTTGTTCAAAAGCTAAAAGAAGTTGAAGAGAAAGACAGAATAAGAAACTGGCAACCACCCGTTACAGGTCAATTGATTATGGATACCTTTGGTTTGGCTCCCGGACCTAATGTTGGTATTATAAAAGATTTTGTCCGTGAAGCTATTTTAGATGGTCAGTGCCCTAATGAACCACAGGCCGCATTTGAGTTAATGCTTAAAAAGGGTATTGAACTAGGGCTTACACCACAAAAAAATAGTTGATTTTTTCTGCTTTTATTATTGAGAATCAATATTTGGGGGGTAAAAAGTCTTATCTTTGCACCCCAAATAAAAATTTCATGCAAAATATCAGAAATGTGGCCATTATTGCCCACGTTGACCATGGTAAAACAACATTAGTTGATAAAATACTTCATCAGACACAGGTTTTCAGGCAAAATCAGCAAACAGGAGAATTGATTCTCGATAATAATGATCTGGAACGTGAGAGAGGGATTACCATTGTTGCAAAAAATGTATCTGTTCAGTATAAAGACGTTAAGATAAATATTATTGACACACCGGGTCACGCAGATTTTGGTGGTGAAGTAGAACGCGTACTTACTATGGCTGATGGTGTAATTTTGTTAGTAGATGCTTTTGAAGGTCCAATGCCACAGACACGTTTTGTATTGCAGAAAGCATTGGCATTAGGATTGAAACCAATTGTTGTAATCAATAAAGTTGATAAAGAGAATTGTCGCCCTGACGAAGTACATGAATCGGTTTTTGATTTGTTTTTTCACCTTGAAGCAACAGAAGATCAGCTTGACTTTCCAACATTATATGGAAGCAGTAAGCATGGCTGGATGAGCACCGACTGGCGCACAGAAACAGCTGACATTACACCTTTGCTTGATGCCATAATTGAAAAGACCCCTCCTGCAAAATCACTTGAAGGTACACCACAGATGCTTATCACATCATTAGATTACAGCAACTATGTTGGTCGTATTGCAATTGGCCGGATTGTGAGAGGGACATTGAAAGAAAATATGCCTGTTACCTTGATGAAACGTGATGGCAGTGCAAAAAAATCCAGAATAAAAGAACTGTTTGTTTTTGAAGGATTAGGCAGAAAAAAAGTTGACAGTGTAAGCAGTGGCGACATTGCAGCAATTGTAGGTGTAGATGATTTTGAAATTGGTGATACCATTGCAGATTTTGAAAATCCTGAAGCATTAAAATCAATTGCAGTTGATGAACCAACCATGAGTATGCTTTTTACCATCAACAACAGTCCGCTGTTTGGTAAAGAAGGAAAGTTTGTCACATCTCGTCACCTTCGTGATCGCCTTTATAAAGAAACAGAAAAAAATCTGGCTATGCGTGTTGAAGAAACCGACTCACCGGATGCATATCTTGTTTATGGTCGTGGAATTCTTCACATTTCTATTCTTGTTGAAACCATGCGCAGAGAAGGTTATGAGCTTCAGTTAGGGCAGCCTCAGGTATTATATAAAGAAATAGATGGCGTTCGTTGCGAGCCTGTAGAACACTTAGTTGTTGATACACCCTCTGAAGTAGCAGGCAAAGTGATTGAACTTGCCACGCAGCGTAAAGGCGAACTTACCAGTATGTTGCCAAAAGGAGATTTACAAAGACTTGAGTTTAATATTCCTGCAAGAGGATTAATCGGACTTCGTAATGCAGTACTTACTGCCACTGCCGGTGAAGCTATAATGGCACATCGTTTTAATTCTTATGAGCCTGTAAAAGGTGCAATACCGGGAAGGAACATGGGTGTGTTACTTGCTAAAGAAGCAGGTAGTTCAACTGCATACTCGATTGATAAATTACAAGAGCGTGGAGCATTTTTTATTGATCCAGGCGAAACAGTTTATGGTGGTCAGATTATTGGTGAACATATCCGCCCTGGCGATTTGGTGGTGAATGTATGTGAAGGAAAAAAATTAACCAATATCAGAGCATCAGGTAGTGATGACAATGTGCGCATTACTCCGAAAATTAAATTTTCTTTGGAGGAAGCCATGGAGTATATTGAGAAGGATGAATATCTTGAAGTTACTCCGCAGAATATCCGTATGCGTAAAATTTATCTCGATGAAAATGAGCGTAAGCGCATGAGTAAGAAAGCAGAAATGGCATAATAAAATAAGTTAGGATTGTATATTTATTTTTATTATTATTGTAAAAATTAAACAATAACGTACAATGAAGGCAGTGCAGAAAAAGCAAAAAGTAAAAATGGAGTTTCCAATGCGGTCTTCTCCCAAAATATTATACGGATTTTTATCTACCCCATCAGGATTATCAGAATGGTTTGCAGATGATGTAACTATTCGTGAAGGAATTTACACTTTCCATTGGGATGGTGATGAGCAACAAGCCAAGATGACGCACAAAAGAGAAAATCAAATGGTGCGCTTTAAATGGATTGATGACAGCGATGATGCTTTTATTGAATTTGAAATTACGACCGATGAATTGACTTCAGATGTATCGCTCATGGTATCAGACTTTGCAGTAGAGGATGATATTGAAGAAACACAGCGTTTATGGGACACACAAATCCATAATTTGCGTCATCTGATTGGGTCTTGATTATACATTAGACTTCACTTACATTAATACTTTATAACAACGAAGCGTTTCATGAAGAAGATGTTGCTACGTATGATTTTTAAAATTTTGGATAAATATTTTAAAAGTCAAAATTATGTTAATGCACAAAATAAGTATTTCAAATCTCACTATGCTTTTGACATTGAAACTCAATTAAGAATAAGAGCATTACAATCAACTTGTGAGTTTATTGAGAAAAACATGTCTCATCTTCCAATGTTTAAAAATAAACAAGATGCCTTAGATTTCTCTTTAAAGCAAGTAAAAATTAGTGGACTATATTGTGAGTTCGGAGTTTATAAAGGTGCTTCGGTTAACCACATTGCTAAAGTAACCAAGCAAGAAGTTCATGCATTTGACTCATTTGAAGGGTTGCCTGAAACATGGCTCACCACTCATAAAGAAGGGCATTTTGCTTTGGAAAAACTACCACACTTTGAACCCAATGTTGTTGTTCACAAAGGTTGGTTTAATGAAACACTGCCTGACTTTACGGAAAAATACAAAGCCCCACTTGCATTTCTACATATTGATTGTGACCTGTATTCTTCTACTAAAACAGTCTTCGAAGCATTAAATAAACAAATTATAAAAGATACTATTATTCTTTTTGATGAATACTTCAACTACCCGCATTGGCAGCAACATGAATACAAAGTATTTAAAGAATTTACAGAAGCCAATAAAATTAGTTTTGAATATTTATGTTACAGTTCCAATACATTTGGTTCTAAAGTAGCAGTCCGTATTCTGGACAGAGAATAAATTATCTGCTTACAAATACCCCATTACTTTATAAACTGCTATTCCAAACCATTCATGAAATAGCAAGTCCCAATCAAGCAGTACTTCCGGTGATGGCAAAAGGAGTTTGTCTGGTGTAAACATTATCTGACCGGAATGTTGGTCAACTGCAAAGGGGATTACATCAATTCCCTGTTTTTGAAAACACAACATTGACCTTCGCATATGAAATGCAGATGTCACTAATAAAAAAGGTGGCTTAAAGTCTGACTTTTGTATAATCTCCGCTGTATTCTTTGCATTCTCATAAGTATTTCTCGACTGATTTTCTGCAATCAGTTTATCTGCAGGAATACCAATTCGTATCATCTGATCACGCAGTAAATCTGCCTCTTTAACATCTGTATAAACTAAACTTCCCGAACCACTGGAAATAATTATATGCTTTGCTTTATTCCTATAAAAAAGTTCCATGGACTGAACATATCTATCGGCACCTGAGCCAAAAACCGGTCGTTGCATCTGTCCGTTTACATAACGAATTGCACCACCCATCATGATTACAGCATCGTACTGCTTATGAATTGAATCTATAGGTACTGACTGAACTTCCCATGCATGCATCACTAAATTCAACGCAAACGGATTACTAAAAAACAGCAATGCCCCTATTGCCCAATACAAACATTTTCGGCTTCGTTTTTTATTCTTTGTAATTATTGAAATCAGCAACAAAATTACAATCCAACTAAGTGGTGATAATAAAAAATCTAAAACTTTAGAGAGTAAAAAAAATATATGTTGCATTAAATCAAGTTACAACAAAAAAATCATGCTGATAAATAAACTTAGCGGGAAATTTTTACATCACCCCAGTTTATCCCTCTCTTAATTCGAAGTAGTTGTGTCTCCGAAACGTGAAAACGGTCAGATATTTTTGATAATGCCTCACCTTTATGAATCCGCTTCTTTATTTCAGCTACTTTCTTCTCATTGAGTTTATAGCCCGATGCATTTTTCGGACGCTTGCCAATGCGCTTTTTCTTCTCTTTTATAACCACAGGATTTTTCTTTTGATGTTCAATATTATCTTCCTGAGTCATCCACTTCAGATTTGAATAATGATTGTTGCTTTTGTTATAATCAATATGGGCAACAATATCATGTTTCTTAGATGATTGTTTTACGAAGTTATCTGCAACCAGGCGATGTACCAATGGTGCATAGTTAATTGTTCGCTCCAATTCATCCTTTCTGAATGCCTTTCTATACACTTCCTTTATTCCGGTCAGTTCTGCAGTAACAAGATCAATTTTCTTTTTATGACTGTTATAGGCAGGTGAATTTTTTTTATGAGATTTCAATTCTGATTTTACATCGCGAAGTTTACCTGTCAGTTGTTCAATTTTTCTTCGTTTCTGATCCAATTGCTTTTGTGCCTCATCAGATCTTTTCTTGAAAAGCTTAAACCTCACAATCGGATATCCATTTACCAGAGTACCTTTCAGCACTCTGTTTTCAGCAATTTTAGTTGAAGTTCTGACTCTTCCAAAATTTGACACTTCAATTTTCAAATTATTGGTAAATCTAAATGGTGGCTTTACAAGCGACCATTTTTCATTCTTAAAATCATTTTTCATTGTTTGAAAATTTACAATTAGAATTCAATTGTGATTTTATGATTCAATAAATATAACCGGTTAAAATGGCAAATCGTCCTTATAATCTTCTTGTGGCAAATCGGACATAGATGGCATTGGCGACTCCATGGGTGCCTCTCCTGCAGACGTTTTTTCAATTTTCCATGCATCAAGTGATGTAAAATACTTAATCTCTCCGGAAGGAGATTTCCACTCTCTGCCCTTAATATTAAAAGAAACCGATAGTTCATCTCCGGGTTGAAAACTCTCTATCAACCTGCATTTGTCATTTGCCAGTTGAAAAATGACAATTTGAGGGTATGATGATTTAGCATCTATTGTAAGTGTAAATTCTCTTTTGCGAAATTTGTCTGTTACTACCTGTTCTGCAAATTTCTGTTTTAATATTCCTGTTACCTGAAGCATTTTGAATTTTTTTTCAAAAGTAAAAATAAATTTAAAAAATCAAATCTTTTAGTTTCTGCGCATTCGTTTTATTATTGAAGTTTTCCATAAGAATTTCTTCACGTAGCGAAATATCTATCTGTGTAAATTCCTGCTTAATCATAGCTGCAAGCGCTTCACGCATTGCTTCAGGTGTGTCTGCTACAGTGCAAAGTTGCTCCAATCCTGTATTTTGAACCATTGGTGTATTTACAAGTGCAAAACGACCACTAAAAAGCGCAGAAAGAAGTTTTAGCTTTATCCCGGTAGGTTGAAAAGTTGGTAGCACATTAATATGCGCGTCTAAAACCAGATCGTTAATCTGCTTAGTATTCAAATCACTTAGTAAAGTAACATTATTCTTTCGTTGCACAGCATCTCTTAAATTAACACCGGGTTTGCTGCCTGCAATGAGTAAGGTAACCGGTGAGTTTTTAAAAACTTCCTGTACTAAATATAGCGCAGCCATATCATTCTCACCAATAGCCAGATTACCATGATAAAATGCATACGCTCCCTTGCCAACTCTCGAATTTACTTTTGTAAAGGAATGAAATGCCGGTATGTAATGTGCATTACCATACTTACTATTAAAATATTTGGTGTCGTTAGGAGAAATTGCTGCAATAATATCTGCATTCAATAAAATGCTTTCGTAGATTTCCAACTTACTTGACTCATTATAAAAATAGTATCGCTTAAAGATGTTTGATTCTGCTTTTGCTAAGTTTTTATAATATTCATGTTCTATATTGTGCGTCCTGACAATTTTCTTTCGCTTTTTTAGTCGTTCATCATTCAAATAATGAGTACTGTGCAATCCTTCAAAGAGTATTGGATAATCATCAGAAAGCAGGTTTCTAATCAGTTGCTCTGACGATCGTGACACAACAATATAAGGCTCCTTTAAAAACAACTGTGACTTGGAAACATCTCGCTGATAGTAATGAACTGACTCGCACAGTTCTTCCAGAATTTTAGATGACTGACGGCCATACTGAAATGCATGAAGGTGAACTTTTACTCCGGCAGATACGAGAGCGCGGAGCTTATAAAACACATCAATGACTCCACCATAATTTGCAGGATATGGTATGTCAAAACTAATAATGTGTAAGTGCTTACCGCTGTTTCTCACTATCTGTTTTAAAGTTTATTTGTCTTTTTCTCAGAACATAAAATTACATCAGTCAATATCTTCTTCTCATTTTGCCAACATAAATCCGTAGCTGCAATACTACAATTTTCTTTATAGTTAATGTAAAGTTCTTTCTCAATTATTAAGCGATTCATAGCTTCAGTAATAGCTTGTGTAGTGTACTTCGGTAACACAATCCCCGTTTTGTATCCGTTTACAATTGCTGCAACCTCAGGCAAGTCTGAAGCTATAACAGGAATCCCTGCATGTATATAGTCGAATAGTTTGTTTGGTAAACTAAATCTATAATTGATGTTGGTGTCTTTATCCAATGTAAGCCCTGCAAAGCATGATGCTGTTATGGCAATCAGTTCCTCACGTGCAACTTTAGGGTGAATAATTACTTTTTGATCTACTTTTTGTTTGATAGCCAATTCTTGCAACCGATGAAAAACATCTCCGCCACCAATAATTAGCAACACAGCATCAACCCTTTTCATTGCTTCAATTGCCTCTTCTGCTCCTCTGTCAATATTGATTCCTGCGCCTTGCAAAATAAAAACCTTTTTATCATCAGAAAGACCAACAGATCGTTTCCATTGCATTACATCAAAATTAATGCTATCTGTTTTATCAGGAACATTACGAACAACTTTCACATCAATACCATACTGTTGATGATATAGATTTGCAATTGATTGATTAACTGTTATTACATTTTTAAGTTTTGGGAAAATAAAAGCCTCAACCTTTGTCCATACTTTGCGTGCAAAATGATTATTCTGCAATTCAGGAACTCCTGTAAAATACTCATGGCTGTCGTATATCAAAGCACATCCTTTCAGTCGAGACACTAAATAATTCGGCAAGAGTGTATCTAAGTCATTTGAATACAGAATGTCAGTTTTCTTAAAAAATAAAAAAAGAAAAAGTCTTATCTGAAATAATGCATAAAACAGAGGACCTGTGTTTACAGGCAACCAAAATCGTTTTACCGACAAACCGGGCATCTCATATACAGGTAAACTATATGGGAACTTTCGTCCAACAACAAGAACCTGATAATCTAGTTCAGAAAATACCGATGCTGTTCTCCTAACCCGTTGATCGGTTGCTATGTCATTAATTACTGAAATTATTACCTTCTTTTGCGCCATTCTTTGTTGATGTGGCGAAGGTAAAACATTGCCTCTTTAGATTATAATCAGGCTAAATAATCTTTAAGCAATTTATTTCGAGAGCCTGAACGCAATCTTCTTATGGCTTTCTCTTTAATTTGCCTTACACGTTCTCTTGTCAAACCAAACTTTGCACCAATTTCGTCTAATGAAAAACTATGCGAAACACCAATACCATAAAATAATTTGACTACATCGCGTTCACGCTCAGTCAGTGTTTTTAAGGAACGATCAATTTCTTTTCGAAGCGACTCATTCATGAGGCCATAATCTGTATCTGGTGCATCATCGTTTTGCATAACATCAAGCAAGGTGGCTTCTTCATTGCCTGCAAATGGCGCATCCATGCTGACATGCTTGCCCGGTGATTTCAATGTGTCTGAAATTTTTTCGATAGGCACTTCCATTATTTCAGCTACTTCCTCAGCTGAAGGCTCACGCTCATACTCTTGTTCTAATTTTGAAAAAACTTTATTTATTTTTCTTAACGAACCTACCTGATTTAATGGAAGTCTGACGATGCGAGCCTGCTCTGCAATAGCCTGCAAAATACTTTGACGAATCCACCATACTGCATAAGAAATAAATTTAAATCCTCTGGTTTCGTCAAAACGTGATGCAGCTTTGATTAGTCCGAGATTACCTTCGTTTATCAAATCAGGAAGACTTAATCCCTGATTCTGGTATTGTTTGGCAACAGACACAACAAATCTTAAATTAGCTCTTGTTAGTTTACTCAAAGCCTCCTCATCCCCTTCACGAATTCTTCGAGCCAAATTAGCTTCCTCATCTGCAGTAATCATGCCTTCGCGGCTTATTTCCTGAAGGTATTTTTCCAACGATTGACTTTCTCTGTTGGTTATGGACTTTTGAATGCGCAGCTGCCTCATAAATTGTTTCGGTTTATCTTACAAAGTTAATAGTAAAAAAATCATTAATCCAAAAAAACATTCAATCAAAATGCTCTATTTGTTCAAAAAGATTTCAACAAGTTAAAAAATGTCATTACAGGATATTTTGTAATAACGGCAAATAATTGATTACTTTGTGTCATCAAAAGGGGTGCTTCCTGTAATAAAAGGAATGCTGAGATTATACCCATAACCTGATCAGGATAATGCCTGCGTAGGAATAGGTAACATTCTTTTATTGCACTGCTACTTTTTTTGTGATGTTACTTATTAAATAAACAAAAAGATGATTAAGAAATTTTCTCTGATGCTTTTGGCTTTATGCTTTAGCTTTTATTCAAATGCACAGTTTGACCTGTCAGGTGTTGTGAGTACTAATGATGGTAAAAAAGTAGATAATGCAGTTATTACTCTTAAAGAATCGCTGATTCGACATTTTTCAGATGAAAAAGGAAGGTTTACCTTTTTTAATCTTAAGGCTGGCAAATACACTTTGCAAGTATATCAGCTTGGTTACCACGAATACAGCAGTGAAATTAACCTGACAAGTAACCAACATGTAGAAGTTGTACTTTTCAAAAAAGCTTTTGTAACTGATGAGGTAATTATACAATCATTAAAAATGAAAAATAAAATACCCATTGCACAAAATAATTTGAATAAAAATGAAATAGAAGAAATTAATTCAGGGAAAGATGTACCTGAAATCATGGATCAACTTACAGGTGTCGTAATAAGCAGTGATGCAGGTGCCGGTGTTGGTTACACAGGTATGCGTGTGCGAGGTAGTGATGCCACAAGAATTAATGTTACTATAAATGGTATTCCAATAAATGATGCCGAATCGCAAAGCATGTATTGGGTTGACATGCCTGACTTGCTTAGCTCAACCAATCAGATACAACTTCAGAGAGGTGTAGGTACTTCAGTAAATGGCGCAGCTGCATTTGGCGCAAGTATTAATATTCTTACAGATCATCTGTCAGAAAAACCATTTGCAGAAACCAACTTGAGTTACGGGACCTTCAATACAAAAAAGGTAAATCTTATTGCCGGTACAGGATTACTTAATAACCATTTTGCATTTGAAACCAGACTATCTTCCATACAGTCTGACGGATATGTTGACAGAGCGACCTCTGATTTAAAATCTTTTTATTTTTCAGGCGGATACTTTGGTCAAAAGTCAATGTTGAAGGCAATAATGTTTTCAGGGATAGAAAAGACTTATCAATCCTGGTATGGTGTGCCGGAAGCAAGATATAAAAACGATACTCAGGGAATGATGGACTATATTTCACGTAACGGCTTAGATAGCGAAGATGCTGCCAACCTTCTTGAATCAGGAAGAAAATACAATTACTATTTATATCCGGGGCAAACAGACAACTACCAACAGGACAATTATCAGTTGCACTTCTCACATCAGATAAACAACTTGTTTACATTAAATGTTGCAGCGCACATGACACGCGGAAAAGGCTACTATGAGGAATATAAAAAAAACGCAAAGTTTAGTGACTATGGGCTACCTCCTATTCAAATCCAGGATACATTAATTACAAATACAAATCTTGTTAGAAGAAAGTGGCTCGACAATTATTTTTATGGAATGATTTACTCACTGAACTATGAGAATAAAAACATTGAAATAAAAACAGGTGGTGGTATCAATCTGTATGATGGTAATCACTATGGTAAAATAATTAAAGGTGATTTTATTCCATTAGCCTCTGAAAATTACACTTACTATCAAAACAAAGGATTAAAGAATAATTTTAATCATTGGCTAAAAGGAACTTTACACCTGAGTGAGCATTTCATTGCATATGCCGACATGCAATATCGCTACGTACATTATCGGTTTACCGGATTTGATGACTTTGCAATAAATGCCAATCAGGTTGCAGTGTATCATTTTTTAAATCCAAAAGCCGGTGTTACTTATTTAAAAAATGATAACGAAAGTGGATGGCTGTCAATTGCTGTTGGAAACAAAGAACCATCAAGAGATGATTTTACAGAGTCAACTGCAAAATCACGACCTAAACCTGAAAATCTCATAGACTTTGAAGCAGGTTATTCAATTGAAATAAAAAAATTAAAATTAAGTTTTAATGCCTTTTATATGCAATATAAAGATCAACTGATTTTAACAGGCAAAATTAATGACGTTGGCAACTATACAAGACAAAACGTAAAAAATAGTTTTAGAAGAGGCTTAGAGGCAGAATTCAGTTATGATGCGAGTAAGTTCTTAGTTGTTTCAGGCAATGTAACATTAAGTGAAAACAAAATTCTGAACTTTAAGGAATATGTTGATCAGTACGATGCAGATTTTAATTATATAGGGCAGCAGGAAATCATCTATAAGAAAACCCACATTGCCTTATCTCCTTCGATAATTGCTGCAGCAGGTGTTGAAATAAAACCCTTAAAAAAGCTTAGTATTAAACTCACCGAGAAGTATGTTGGAAAACAGTATTTAGATAACACCTCTTCCGAAGAAAAATCATTGAAGCCATTTGCCTACACCAACATATCAGCACATTATACTTTTAAGATTTTTAAAAACATTGAAACTGACGCAGGAGTTTCTGTATTTAACCTGTTCAATGAAATGTACTCAAGCAATGGTTATACTTATGGTTATTTATATGATGGCATGAGGGTTAACGAAAACTTCTACTATCCACAGGCAGGAAGACATACCATGATATCTGCTAAATTCAGATTTTAATTTCACCATCAAAAACTTTCATAGCAGAGCCTGTCAAGACAATTTTACTGTACTGATTATCCTTGACAGTGAAGGTAACATTCAGACTTCCGCCACGCGCAATCATATTCACAGAAGTGCTTTTAGTTAAACCAGAATAATGTGCAGCAATAGCTGATGCAGTAATACCGGTACCACAGGCAAGTGTTTCATCTTCTACGCCACGTTCATAAGTTCTGATCTTTGATGCTTTGCTTTTATAGGCAACAAAATTTACATTAATACCTTTTGCCTTAAAAGTATTGTTGTTTCTGATTCTTTTTCCTTCTTTAACAACATCAATTTTCTCTACATCATCAACAAACTTTACATAATGTGGAGAGCCGGTATTCAGCACAAAATTTTCATTATGTTTTTTTATCTCCGATACATCGGACATTGAAACACTCACAATTGCACTGGAAAAATTGTTTACCGCATTGATTTTAGCAGTGTGCAAACCATCATAAGCCATGAACTGTGTTTTTTTGCCTGCAACACCAATTTGTTTACCAAACAAAACTGCACATCGTGCACCATTGCCGCACATACTTCCAATGTTACCATCTGCATTATAATAAACCATCTCAAAATCGGCATCTCTGCTATGCTGAATTAAAATAAGTCCGTCTGCACCAATACCAAAATGCCTGTCGCATAATATGGCAATCTGTTTTGGTTTCAGCGTACTAAACTTACTTGACCTATTATCAATCAAAATAAAATCATTGCCTGCGCCCTGATACTTGCTGAATTTTAGATGCATTTTTATTCTTTAAAAAACTAAATCTTAATATTAAACGTTGTAAAACTACGTGATTATTTTGAAACATTGTTAATGATTGTTAACGTTCACTTCATAGTCATTTCACTGAATGTAACATAACTTCGTTGTCGAATTAGAAAGTAAAACATAAAAGATTACAGATAATGATCAGACAGATTAAAAAAACAGCCGGAATACTTGCAATCGCAGCAATAGGCGGCTTAACTTCATTGGCCATTTATAAACAAACTGAAAAACCTGTTTTGTTTGGCCAACAGGAAAACGTAGTGCCCGTTAAAAGGGTAAGCATAGCAGGCAACATAGAAAATGCCATGTTTGATTTTACAGAAGCTGCTGAAAAAGCAGTTCCTGCTGTTGTACACGTTAAAACAACTTATCCATCACAACCTGTTAGTGGTAATTTTTTTAATCCATTTAACTTTTGGGGAGCACCCGGCTATGGCGCACCACAACAACCACAACAATCAGCAGGTTCAGGTGTAATTATTTCTGATGATGGATATATTGTAACGAACAATCACGTTGTTGACAATGCAGACAAAGTTGATGTTACTTTAGATGATAAAAGAACTTTCACTGCCAAAGTTATCGGAAAGGATCCTTCAACAGATTTAGCATTACTTAAGATTGACCAGACAGGTTTACCCTATTCTAAATTTGCAAATTCAGATGATATTAAAGTAGGACAATGGGTGTTGGCCGTTGGTAACCCTTTTAATCTTACTTCAACTGCAACTGCAGGTATCGTTTCAGCAAAAGGTCGTAACATTCATATCTTAAACGATCAGCAGTTTCCGATTGAGTCATTTATACAAACTGATGCAGCTGTGAATCCCGGCAACAGCGGTGGTGCATTGGTAAACCTGAATGGTGATTTGGTAGGTATTAATGCTGCTATTGCTTCCAACACCGGCTCTTATACCGGCTACTCATTTGCCATTCCTGCAAATATTGTACGAAAAGTAACTAAAGACTTATTGGAATATGGCAAGGTTCAACGAGGATTTATTGGTGTTACATTACGCGATATTGACCAGCAATTAGCTCAGACCAAAGGTTTGAAGTCTATGCAGGGTGTATATATAGATGGCGTTGTGAGTGGTGGTGCCGGACAAGCGGCAGGTATAAAACCAGGTGATGTCGTAACAAAAGTTGGTGAGACTACAGTTAATTCTGCAAGCGAGCTTCAGGAACAGATTGGCCGTTTCGGTCCCGGTGACAAAGTTAATCTTACATTGAATCGTGATGGTTCTGAAAAAAATTATCAGATTGTACTTCGTGATAATAGTGGTGGTGAACGTGTTGAACGTGCAAACAACAATGTCAACATGATGGGTGCTGAATTTGGAGAAGTGACCGATAAAGAGAAAAAACAATTAGGCATAAGTAATGGTGTAAAGGTTGCTGGCTTGCAATCCGGTAAATTGAGAAGTGCAGGCATCCGTGAAGGATTTATAATTACCAGTATTGACAATAAGAAAATCAATTCTCCGGACGATATTGAATCAGCATTAGCCAACAAAAAAGGTGGTGTACTTATAGAAGGTGTTTATCCCAATGGCATGAGAGCTTATTATGGATTTGGATTATAGATAGTTTTTCATAGGTTTGGTTTATAGCGAAGGGGGATTCTGAAAATGAATCTCCCTTTGCATTTAATGTGACAAATGAATTGCAATATTGTAATTACACTTCTATTAAAGTTAATTTTCTTGTGTTGAAAACCAATTTTACTTAACTTGCATTGGCTTAAATTTCAATTTAAAATAGCATACCTTTGCAAGATGCAAGAAAACAATAAAAAAAGTCAAAACAGGTTATGTCTGTTTACGTATCACTGTAAATGCAAATAATGTTTAGAAAAATCGTACTTTCTCTTTTACTTCTGTTCATCGGTCTGCAATTAAGTGCTGATACACCTTTATTAAAAAGAGTTGTTTGCAGTTACGATGATACAACACGTTTGAGTTTTGTTTCCAACACAGATGTTTTTGCTGAGAGATGGGACACGCTTCAACAGGTTAAATTTTGGCAGGAAGTAATCAGACAGTCTGCTGATACGGCACTGATTAATGTTGCATCTACACGATGTATTTTACATAAAACTCCATTTGAAGATTGGAAATGTCAGTCTGAATCAGAAAAAACAGCCTATAAGAAATTTATCAATTTAGCAAACGGTCTTGATACCAACACTACACTTTACGTTACATTCGGAAAAAAAGAGTTTTATGAATACAAAAGGGTTATTCCTGTAATCGGAAAATCCGTTGAGATTTTTAAAAATAATAATGTTGACCCTTGGTATGCACAAACAATTTTACTGATTGAGAATCCCGGAAAAAATCACAACAAATCTTATGTTGGAGCCAATGGCCCCTTTCAACTGATGAAAAGTGTTGCTATAAAATTTGGTTTAAAAGTTAACAAGCATGTTGACGAAAGAACTGACCTTAATAAATCTGCATATGCTGCATCGCAACTCTTAAAAAGTTCATGTATCCCTAAGGTAAAAGGCTTGCTGATTGAAAAAAACATTCCGTTTAACGAAGATGATTTATGGTTCCGCCTGCTTGTAATGCATGCCTACCATGCCGGACCGGGAAATGTAGCCTGTGTGATTAATGAACTTAACCCTAAAAAAGGTGGCATAGAATTATTTACACAGATCTGGAAAACAGAATGTGGTGGATTTAAAAATGAATCACAAAACTACTCTCAGATTGCACTTGCCAACATTGTGATTTTTGAGCGTTTTCTTCAGTCAAATAAAGATTCATTGTGGTTAGTTGAAGGGGAAAAAATGATGGCCGATTATAAAAAAAATAAAACTCCGGGCATAGCAGGAATAAACAAGCTTAAGCAAAGTCTTGAACTTTATAGCGAAGATTTAATGGACGGAACAATATCGGCTGATTTCTTTATTTCCCGGATGACAAGTATTCAGAAAGAACTTGCAACATATAAGGTAAAAAAAACAAATGAAGAAGAAACTAATCTGAGTATGACACAATACTTAGCTATTGGAAAACAACTCATTCGTAAACGCCATTTGGATGATGCAATTAAGATTCTGAAGTTAAACATTCAGCACTATCCTAACTGCGTAACAGCATACGACTCCTTGAGCCGCATTTATAAAATTCAGGGTAATAAACAGATGGCCTTATTTTACAATCAAAAAGGTGCTTCTATAAAAAATCCTTCTTATTAATCTTTCTAGCTATTTCTTGTAGTTAGCCGGATTCAATGCAGCAGGTGACCATTGATTTAAAAATTCAATAACACTTTCTTTATTATACCCCTCACCTTGCTCAAGATAGCCGGTAGATTGTGTGTGTAGTCTTTTTCCATGGGCATCAAGAATTACAAACACTGGGAATCCAAATCGTTGCGGAAACTCCAGTTGTTGCATCAATGAATCGTTTTTGTTTTCCTTACTGTAATTAATATGTTCAATGACATAATTTGCCTTAAATGCAGAGTCAACCGACAAATCTGTCTTGCTGAAGGCATCAAACATACGACACCATCTGCACCAATTACCACCAATCATCAGAAAAACATGTTTCCCTTCTTTCTGTGCAGTAATTTCTGCTTGCTTTATCTGTTCAAATGCATTCTTTTCAGGATGGTAAATGGCAACTTTTTCTTGCGCATTCACCTGATTAATCATTCCAAAAGTCATAAGTATCGTCAGCACAGTGTAAACTTGTTTTATCATAATATTTTTTGAATTGATTCGTTTAAAATAATACCTGAATCCTTCATCTGATAAAGGTTCGATTTAATAACTTTGTAAAGTTCAAATAAACAAAAAAATGAGGAAAGTTATTGTAGCACTATTAGTTCTTTTTACGGCCTGTCAACCTAAGACTTCAGAGCCTGAACAGAAGACAGCACCGGCCCTTGAAGAAAAAGAATTCCCTGCAAAACCTGACATTGCATTAGCATCAGATATTGATCCGGTTTGTAAAATGTCTGTTAAAGAAGAGTTTTCCGATACAGCAATGTATGATGGCAAAATTTATGGTTTTTGCGCTTCGGCATGTAAGGATGATTTTCTTAAAGAACCTCTCACCTATCTTGAAGAAAAATGAGCTGCATAAGTTGTAAAAAACTTTGGTCAATCCCTGCTTTGGAATGGCTCATTATTTTAATAACTATAACTTTAGGATTATTGTGGACATCGTGTAATGAAGACAGACCATTACGAACATTGCCTGTTTATGGAATGCAGGATGAACAAAACAAATCCAATCATAAAATAGGGTCTTTTTCTTTTATTGATCAGAATGGGGATACGGTTACAGACAAGGATTATTCCAATAAAGTTTATGTGACTGATTTTTTCTTCACCACGTGCCGAAGTATCTGCCCTGTTATGACCACCCAAATGCAACGTGTTTTTGAGCATTACAAATCAAATCCTGACGTAATGTTTTTGTCATATTCAGTAAATCCGGAATATGATACACCTGCGGTTTTAAAAGAATATGCAGATAAACATCATGCAGATGCTAAGAAATGGCATTTTGTGACAGGTGACAAACAAAAGATTTATGACCTTGCTCGCATTTCTTATTTAGTAACTGCAACAAAAGGTGATGGTGGTCCGGATGATTTTGTGCACACGCAAAACTTTGCGTTAATTGATAAAGAAAAACGAATCAGAGGTTATTATGATGGCACTGATTCTATTGATGTCAACAGATTGATAACTGAAATTGACTTGTTACTGCGTGAATACAAGTATGCCGATAAATGATGAGAATACTACTCTTATTTTTTATTTTATCTCCGTTTTCAGGTTTCAGTCAGGATAGTGTGCATGTTCATTGCAAACGTATCATTTCAGACAATTCAAAGCTAAATAGCTTAAACAAAGTTAGCACAACAGGTAGCGATTTTGATGTAAAGTACAATCGTTTTAACTGGGTAATAAATCCTGACTCAGTATATATTTCAGGAAATGTATTTACATTATTTGAAGTAAAATCACCGCTTAGCAAATTGGAATTTGATTTTTCTTCAGCTCTTACAATAGATAGTATTCTCTATCAGTCAACTTTACTACCCTTTACAAGCAGCAGTGATATTATAACAATTTTACTTCCCGGAATAATCTCAACAGGGCAATTAGATAGCGTTGAAATTTTTTATCATGGTGTACCACCCACTTCAGGTTTTGGATCATTTAATCAGAGTGCGCATAATGGAATTCCGGTTTTGTGGACGCTTTCAGAGCCTTTTGGCGCCAGCGATTGGTGGCCATGCAAAAACTCGCTTACAGATAAAGTAGATAGCATGGATGTTTTTGTAACTACTGACACAGCATATAAAGTTGCATCCAATGGAAAATTAATTTCTGAAATTTCTTCAGGCAATCAGAAAATCACACACTGGAAAAGCAATTACCCTACTGCTTCTTATCTTATTGCCATTGCAGTTACTAACTATGCTGCTTATTCCGACTATGTGCCTATGACAGTTGGAGATTCTTTGCAAGTACTCAATTATGTTTATCCTGAAAACTTATCCTCAGCACAATTGCAAACACCGGATATCATTCCTATCATTCAACTTTATGACAGCCTCACTATCCCATATCCCTTCAGGAATGAAAAGTATGGGCATGCTCAATTTAACTGGGGCGGTGGCATGGAACATCAAACAATGAGTTTTATGGTTAATTTTAATCAGGACCTGATGGCACATGAATGTGCGCATCAGTGGTTTGGTGATTTAGTAACTTGCGGTAGTTGGGAAGATATTTGGCTAAACGAAGGTTTTGCAACATATTTTGAAGGATTAACCAAGGAACATTATATCCCCTCGTTGTGGTATAACTGGAAAAGACAAAAAATTAACAACATCACCTCACAGCCGGATGGCTCTGTGTTTTGTACTGACACCAATGATGTAAGCAGAATATTTAATGGTCGCTTAACGTATAACAAAGGATCGTATTTGTTGCACATGCTTCGCTGGCAACTTGGCGACTCTGTTTTTTTTGATGCATTAACTAATTATCTTAATGACACTTTGTTGAAATATGGTTTTGCCAAGACACCTGACTTAATAACACATCTACAAAACACAAGTGGTCAAAATCTGAGTACTTTTTTTAACCAATGGTATTACAATCAGGGCTACCCTTCCTATCATATTACCTGGAATCAGAATAACCCTGCAGTATGGCTAAAAATTGATCAGACAACATCACACCCTTCAGTTGCATTTTTTGAAATGCCTGTACCTGTTCGGTTCTATGGTAATGGCACCGACACCACATTGGTATTTAATCATACATTTTCGGGGCAACAATTTACTGCGGCAATCCCATGGCAGGTAGATTCGGTTGTGTTTGACCCTGATTTATGGATTTTGTCGGCCAACAATCTTGTTACAACAGGTATTGAAACAAAAGAAATTAGTAACGAAAAGCAACAAATTTATCCAAACCCTGTGCATGATTTTGTCAATGTATTATGCAAAACAAATTGCAATTACACCATAACAGATGCAAATGGAAAGATAATTTCAAAAGGAGAATTACATCAAAGTAACAACAGGATAAAGTTGAATTCAAAACCGGGCATTTACTTTTTAAATACTTCAGGCAAAAACAAATGGCTGTGTCAATCATTTATTATTCAATAGCAAACATTAAAGGTTATGCGGATTAAAACAATCTTAATCACACTTCTTGCAATAGCAAATCTGCGAGCTAACGCTGCACAGATTCTTATTCCAATGGATGATACGCAAGCCAATCATTTAAAAGCTTATGGTATTGCCTATTGGGTTCTGCAAAGCGGAGTAGAAATTAACTGGATGTTGAATTACAGAGGTGGAAGTTTTATGTTTATTCAGAATCCGAAATTTGAAAGCGAGTTAAAATTACGTGGTGTTAGTTACAATGTCATTTCAGAAGGTCAGGCCAATCAGATTGTTTCTGAAATATTAGACCCACAAGTTAATCAGGACGTTGTTAAATTAGAGAAAGTGCCTAAAATATGCGTTTATTCTCCTAAAGATAAACGCCCTTGGGATGATGCTGTGACACTTGCACTGACCTATGCAGAGATACCTTATGATGTTATTTATGATGAGGAAATTATTCAGGGTAAATTAGCACTGTATGACTGGATGCACTTACATCACGAAGATTTTACCGGACAGTATGGCAAATTCTATAATATGTATAGAAATGCAACCTGGTATCAGGAACAGCAAAGGAGTATGGAAAGTATGGCTAAGCAACTTGGATTTGCTAAAGTTTCGCAAATGAAACTTGCCGTAGCAAAAAGAATAAAAGAGTTTGTTGCAGGTGGCGGATTTTTGTTTACCATGTGTTCAGGTACAGACACGTATGACATTGCACTCTCTGCAGAAGGCTTGGATATTTGCGAAAGCATGTATGATGGCGATGGCACAACATCTAATTACAATGATCATCTGGATTTTTCAAAAACATTTGCATTTAGAGATTATACTTTAAGTGTTAATCCACTTGAATATCGCTTTTCAAATATTGATGTCACAACAACAAGAAGAGTGCCTCGCGATGAAGATGTGTTTACCTTATTCGACTTTTCAGCAAAGTGGGATCCGGTTCCTACCATGCTTTGCCAGGATCATATGCAGGTGATTAAGGGTTTTATGGGGCAGACAACAGCATTCAACAAGGCTTATATTAAACCTGATGTTATCATCATGGGTGAAAACAAAGCTGCTAATGAAGCTAAATACATACATGGTGATTTTGGTAAAGGCACATGGACATTTTACGGAGGTCACGATCCCGAAGACTATCAACACATGGTTGGCGACCCTCCGACAGACCTGAATTTACATCCGAACAGTCCTGGTTACCGGCTGATTTTAAACAATGTATTGTTTCCTGCCGCTAAAAAGAAAAAACAAAAAACTTAAAAAGATTTAAGAAAGTTATTCAGGTGCTGATTAAATGCATCTTTATTTTCAAGATGACCCAAGTGACCGGAATTTTCTATTATATGTAAAACACTTCCCTGAATTTGTTGTTGCATAAATGCTGATTTTTCCGGAGGCGTCAGCATATCATGTTCACCGCAAAGTATCATTACCGGAATTTTAATTGCTGCAAGTATGCTGCATGACTCTACTCTTTCTGCCATTGCTTCTAATGTTCTCATCAACACATCATCATCAGCTTTCAGCATAAGGTTTAATGTCTGCTTTACTATTTCATACTTCTGCTGAAATGTGACAGGAGAAAACAAAATCTTACACATATCCTCGAGATACTTTTGTTTTCCGCCATTTCTAATTAATGCAATATTTTCATATCGTTTTGCCTTTGCTATTGTATTGTCTGCATAGCACTGTGTATCGTACAATACAAGTCCTTTGACTCTCTCAGCATATCGCTTGACTAAATTAAGTGCAATGTAGCCACCCATGGACAAGCCACAGACAATAACCTTATTTACTTGTAAAGAATCCAGTAAGAAAATTAAATCATCAGCAAATAAATCAATAGAAAATTTCTCTTTCCCTTTTGAACTGCTTCCATAACCTCTAACATCATAGGTAATTATCCGAGCCTGTTCTGACAAGGCTATTACCTGCTCTTTCCAGATTGACTGATCAAAAGGATATCCATGAATAAAAACCAACACATCATTACCGGAAGATGTATCGGAATAATTCAACACCTCCCCATCAGGCTTTATCAAAGCCTTTGAATACATCATGGTAACAGGCTGCTTTCTTGTAATCATCAGTAAAATTTACTTCACTCAGTATCCTTGTATATTTTGGCTAACTTATCTTTATAGTTATCAAGAATAATTTTTCTGCGTAAGCTAAGCTTTGGTGTCATCTCATTGCGCTCTATACTGAATTCACGATCAAGCAACTCAAAACGCTTAATTGTTTCATAATGCCCCAAAGTTTTATTCACCACTTCTACTTCTTCAGCAATACGTTTCTTTACTTCGCTACTGGCTGCAATTTCCGTATTGGAATTTACTGCAATATTTTTCTTTGCTGCCCATTCTCTGATAAATGCAAAATTCGGAACAATAAATGCTGATGCAAATTTTTGATTTTCGCCAATTACCATTGCCTGTTCAATAAATCTTGATTCCTTTAATTTATTTTCTATCATCTGTGGCACAATATACTTTCCTCCTGATGTTTTAAAGATTTCTTTCTTACGGTCAGTTATTTTCAAAAACTTTCCGTCTTCAAAAACACCAATATCACCGGTATGAAACCAGCCTTCAGCATCTATTACTTCAGCAGTCAACTCAGGACTGTTGTAATACCCAAGCATCACATTAGGGCCCTTGCACAATATCTCACCATCTGCAGCAATTTTCACATCAACATTTTCAAGTACAGTCCCCACAGTACCAAATTTAATACTGTCGGGCTGAAAATTATTCACTGCTATTACAGGACTTGTTTCTGTCAGTCCGTAACCTTCAAGAACCGGAATTTTTGCAGCATGGAATACTCGTGCCAGGCGTGGTTGCAATGCAGCACCACCGGATGCAATTGCCTGAATATTTCCACCCAATGCTTCACGCCATTTACTGAAAATAAGCTTGTTTGCCAAGCGCAACTGAAACTCATACCACCATCCATTAGCACCTTTCAACTCATAGCGTAAGCCCAGGTTCAATGCCCAGAAAAACAAAGCTTTTTTTATACCCGTTAACGCTGCACCCTTTGAAACTATTTTATCATAAACTTTTTCCAGCAATCGTGGAACCGTTACAAAAATCTGTGGTTTAATTTCCTTTAAATTGTCTGCAATGGTATCTAAACTTTCAGCATAATAAATTGAAACACCGAAATAGACATAGAGATAGGAAAGCATTCTTTCGTACACATGGTTAAGTGGTAAAAAGCTCAATGCCTTCCAGGACTCATGAAACGGACAAAGTACATCACAAAATTTAAAGTTGCTTACAAGATTATTATGCGATAACATTACGCCTTTTGGATTTCCTGTAGTTCCTGAAGTGTAAATAATAGTTGCCAGATCATTAGGTTTTATGCTATCTCTAATCTGCTTAACCTGTTCTTGTTTTGGATGTTGACGGCCTAGTTCAAGCAATTCACTCCAATGTGGCAAGTCCTGGTAACGGTCGAATAAATATATTTTCTCAAGTGCAGGAAGTTCGCTCTTAATTTGACTAACCTTCTTATGTAAATCGGCATTGGAAACAAATAAATAGCGCACTGCTGACTGGTTCAATGTAAATTTTAAATCATTCTCACTAATGGTAGGATAAAGCGGAACATCTGCTACAGCAATCTGCAAGCAAGCATGATCTACAAAATTCCATTCCGGTCTGTTATTGGCAATAATTCCAATTTTATCTCCTGGCTTTATTCCGGAATGTAACAATCCATAGCTAAGATAATTTACAATTTCAATTATTTCGGCAGTTGCATATTCTTTCCAAACACCGTCTTGCTTTCCTGCCAAAGCATCTGCTTTAGGAAAACGCGAAAGTTGATATGGGAACAAATCTATGAGTCGTGTTACTTCCATATTACAATTAGTTTTGTTGTGCTGCATAAAAATATAAAAAGTATTTAAATGTTTTTTACTATTGCAATATGAACAATCATGATTTATTAAACAACTCAAAACCCTTGCTGATATTTGATGGCAGTTGTTCTTTTTGTACGTCATGTATTCGGTTCGTTAAAAAACATGATGTCAACCGGCAATTTGACTATGCAGACAACAATCAGATTGTCACCAAACTAATTTTAGCTCAACACTTTATAGATTCTGAAACTTTAAACACAGTCGTTTTGATAGAAAACAACAATGTCCATATTCAGAGTGATGCAGTTATAAAAACCTTACTTTTTCTTGGTGGGCGTTGGAAAGTTTTAGGCAAATTAATGATTGTTTTTCCTGGCTCTTTCAGAAATAAAGTTTACAATACGATTGCTGCAAATCGAAACAGGCACAATAGCCATTGCAAAATATGAAAACCGCTTTTACCGAACAAACAGGCATTGCCTATCCAATTATTATGGCACCAATGTTTTTGGTAAGTAATGAGGCCATGATACAATCAGCCATTCAAACAGGAATAATGGGGGTGTTTCCAACATTAAACTACAGAAAACAAGATGAGCTTGATGCATTAATTAAACGATTACACCTGTTCAAGTCTGAAAAGAAAGGTAGTTTCGGTGTCAATTTAATTGTACAAAAAACCAATCCGCTTTATAGCAGTCATTTACAAATTTGTGTTGAAAACAAGGTGCCTTTTTACATTACTTCTTTAGGAAGCCCACGCGAGGTAATTGAAGCTGCTCATACTTATGGAGCAAAAGTTTATTGTGATGTAACCAATATTACACATGCAAAAAAATGTGCTCAACTTGGTTGCGATGGCTTTATTGCCGTTGGACAAGGTGCAGGCGGGCATGCAGGACCCTATGCACAAACTGTATTGATTCCTGCTTTACGAAAGCAGTTTCATACTATTCCTGTAATTGCTGCAGGAGGTATTGCCACCGGTGACGGCATTGCTGCAATGATGGCATTAGGTGCTGCAGGAGTAAGCATTGGAACAAGATATATTGTGTCTTATGAAGCCAAAGTAAGTGATGAATACAAAAACAGTATTTTAAATTCAGGCATGGATAATATTGTAATGACAGAGAGGCTTTCCGGTACACCATGTAACATAATTAATACCCCTTATGCAAAAAAAATAGGCTTTAAACAGAATTGGTTAGAAAAATGGCTGAGTAACAACTCCAGAACTAAAAAATATTTTAAAATGCTGGTGCAGTACAAAGGACTCCAAGCATTGGAGCAGGCAATTAAACCCGGTAATTACAAAACTTTGTGGACAGCAGGGCAAACGGTTGAACTTGTTGACGATATACTGTCTTGTGATGAAATTACAGCGCGATTAATAAAAGAAACCTATCAATCAGTCGAAAACTTGAACAATAAATTCAAGAGTTAAAGCATACATGTTTTTCACGATTAGGGGAAAAAAGAGAATCGTCCTTTTCAAAATTCTCAGTATTCTGTTACATTCTTGTATTTCATTTTAGTTTCAGCAATAATATATCCTATTTTCGTTGAATTAGCATACATTTGAACAAAAAATAAATGACCTTTAAAAGAATATTCCTTTTAATCTGGCTTTCAGTTTTCTTCCATATTGCGCAAGCACAAAAAGTCACTTATGCACAACAGGAGCTTGATGCTTATTCTTATGATTATATAAAAACAGCCGGATATAACGACAATTCTTTTTTTGTTTTTCAGAGCAACTTGCCTTTTGAAAACGATCGTGACAGGGTAGGATTTAGATCACGTAAATATAGAGTTACTTGTTTTAACCGGAATCTCTCTTTAAAATGGTCGAAAAAAATAGAGCCTAAAGGAGAAAAAGAAAAATTGGAAACCATCACAGTAATTAACGGTCAGGTTGCTTTAATTAAATCTTCTTTTGAAGGTAAAGACAATCAAATATCCGTTTATATCACCACATTAGATGACAATGGAAACGAATCTTCAACCAGGAAAGATATTGGAACTATTTTGTTTAACAGGACAAGTAACCTTGATAAGATAAAAGTTATTGCTTCGAAAGGAAATAACTACTTCGGACTCATTCAGAATGAAAAAAAACAAAATGGTTTTCAGCAACTGCATTGCCTGATTATTGATAGTGACTTCAAACTTGTTAGACAGTTGCAATTTGAAGTACCCTATCCTGAAAAAAATTTCAATTACGAAAACTGGCTTTTGACAGATGATGCAGATTTTATTCTTGAAGGCAGCTACTACTCTAAAGAAAAAAGTGAAAATCGCAAACGGTGGGATGCTTACAAGTTATTTGTATCTTCCAATGGAAATAGTGGCGCCATTGAATATGCTATCAATACTAGCAACCTGATACTAAGCAGTAGTGCAATAGCTTATGATGCAATAAATAAAAAATTAGTTCTTGCAGCCTTTTACACTGACAATGTTTCTACAAAATCAGGAATAATTTATGCAAGCCTTGGAACTGCTGCAAATGATTCACTGCTTATGATAAGACAACCCATTGGAGATGCTACCTTAGCACGTATGTTTGCCGGTCAAAATTTAGACCGTAGCAGCGCAGGAATTGAAAACCTGAGTATAGAAAAGCTGATATTAAGAAATGATGGTGGCGCTGTTTTGGTAACAGAGGTTTCTTATGTTACAGACTACTCCTACTACGATTATTTTACGCAGAACTACATTCGTAATTTTGAATATCATTTCAATAATGTCATTACCTTTTCTATCAATCCCGATGGTACCATTGACTGGGATGCTGTTTTGAGAAAAGAGCAGGTTTCAACAAATGACTACGGAAAATATTCTTCGTTTGCCTTAGCCATGACAGAAAGTGACATCAGTTTACTTTATAACACGCGAACAGACAGAAACAATGGTGTTGCCTATTTCGGAATAAAGAGAAATGGTGAAACAGAATCGAAAGAAATTATCAAACCTGAAGAACGAATTTTATTGGTCCCATTTGCCGCAAAACAAATCAGCACTGACGAAATTGTTGTTCCCTGCTGGAACAGAAAAAAGATGCTAATGGCAAAAATTACTTTCTGATGCCCGGAGCGTTATCTCTTGCATTACAGTATATTTCCTATTACGTCAGGGCATGGAACAAACATAATGTTCATTCGCCTTTTGTATTCAAACTCACAACAGAAGTTATTCATCCGGACAAAAAACTTGCAGCATTTATACCTATTGAGCAACAGAGAAAACTTTTAAAGCAAAATGCGGATAAAATTCTTTTCACTGAATTAGGTGCAGGAAATAAAAGCAATCAACGAAGTGTTTCTGACATTGCCGCAAAATCACTGAAATCTCCAAGATACGCGCGTTTACTCTTTAGGTTGGCAAATCATTTTCAGCCTGAAAATATTATTGAGTTAGGTACATCACTTGGTATTACAACAGGCTATCTGGCTTTATCCGGCTGTAAAAACATCTATACTATTGATGGTAACAAAACCGTGTCAGACATTGCAAAAGCTACACTTACCTCGATTAAACTGAACAGCAATGTAAAATTTATAAATGGAAATTTTGATGAGTCATTGCCTGCAACGCTAAACACTTTAAACAAAGTTGATTTTGTTTTTTTTGATGGCAATCACCGTTATCAACCAACCCTAAATTACTTTCAACAATGCCTGACAAAGGCTCATGACAAAAGTGTGTTTGTATTTGATGATATCAATTACAGTCATGAAATGAAAAAAGCCTGGAATGAAATCAAACAACATCCCTCAGTAATTGTTAGTATTGACTTGTTTATGATGGGAATTGTTTTTTTTGATACAGACCTTTTGCGCCAACATTTTGTAATCAGGTATTAACATTTGGTAACTTAATTATCAGCCACAATTTATTACTTTTACCACGTACAAATTAATTATGCCACAGTCCATTATTTCGCTTTCAGATATTTCACGACTTTATAAAGTCGGAACAGAAACAATTTATGCATTGCGATCTGTTTCACTTAACATTTTTAAGAATGAATATGTTGCATTGATGGGTAGTTCCGGTTCAGGGAAATCCACCTTGATGAATATTCTAGGTTGCCTTGATACACCCTCAAGCGGTAGCTATCATCTTAACAACATCTCCGTTTCCGGAATGACAGATAATGAACTTGCCGAGGTAAGAAATAAACAAATAGGGTTCATTTTTCAAACATTTAATCTGTTGCCACGAAGTACAGCACTTGAGAATGTAGCATTGCCGCTTGTGTATGCAGGCGTTTCAAAAGAAGAACGTTTAAAACGGGCAAAAGAAGTGCTTGAAAGTGTTGGCTTAGCCGATAGGATTATGCATAAGCCAAATGAGTTATCCGGTGGTCAGCGTCAGCGTGTGGCTGTTGCAAGGGCATTGGTCAATCATCCATCTATCATTCTTGCTGATGAGCCAACTGGAAATCTTGATTCAAAAACCTCTGAAGAAATTATGTTGCTCTTTGAAGAAATACATCAACGCGGCAATACAATTATTGTAGTAACTCATGAAGAAGATATTGCCCGACATGCTCACCGTATTGTCAGAATAAAAGACGGCCTCATTGAAGATGATGCCATTAACACACAAATAACAAAAGCAAAAATTATTGTATCATGAACATCAAATCAATTCAATCGCTGCTTATAGTTGTAGTACTATTAGCCAGTTGTGGTGTAGCCAACAGTCAGAAAGGTAAACTCCTCACGCCTGAAGTATTTGAAAAAATGCTTCACGAAACACCTGATGCTCAAGTTATAGATGTAAGAACGCCTGAAGAATTTAATGATGGGCATCTGAAAAATGCTTTGAATATGAATGTCAACAGCAAAGATTTTGAAAACCGTGCCCCCTATCTCGATAAAGCAAAGCCTCTTTTTGTTTATTGCTATTCCGGTGGCCGCAGTGCCAAAGCCTGCGAATATTTTGAGAAGATGGGATTCAAAGTAATTTATGATATGGAAGGCGGATATTCTGCATGGACTGATGCAAACCTGCCTGTAGAAGGAAAGAAAGCTGATAAGGCAGGTATTAGTCTTGATAACTATGCCCTGCTGACAAGTGGTGGAAAAGTATTAGTTGATATTAACGCACCTTGGTGTCCACCATGTGTAAAAATGAAACCTATGTTAGATTCATTAGACATTGCTTGGAAAGACAAAGTAAAAATTGTGCGGTTGAACAAAGACGAAAATCAATTAATTTCAAAATCGCTTCAGATAAACGAATTACCTACCTTGCTTTTTTACGAAAACGGCAAATTGGTAAAACGTGAAAGTGGTTATAAAAATGCTGAACAACTAAAGGCTATGGCTCAGGTGGAATAGTTCCAATTTCAACGAAATGGCTTCGTAGTTTTATTAAGTTTTAATAAAACAGTTTATCACTTTCAATACTATTTCACTCTTTTACAAAAAAATTAAGTCAGAGAAAACGAACAATTAAAAAAAAGCGGTTGGCTTTGTTGGTGTCTTTTTTTTATTTTGTTTCTTGGGAAAATGAACAAGAACTCCATCACTTCGCCAATTTTTAAACCGCCTGTGGCGGAGGGCACTACGTGGCAGGATTGTGTTTGCGTGAGTGTGAACTATGCATGTACAGTCAGCAGTACTTTAATGGCAGGCAACTTATCTCATTGATTCAGAGTATATAAAATTATTATTTTATTAGTCTTGCCTTAGCCTTGCCAATAGTTTAAATTGTGCCTTTTTAGACATATAAAACATGTAACCCTAAGGGTATAACCACGTATAAAGTCATTTAGTTGTTGAGCAAATTATGAATATATCTGCATTAGCAGAAGCCGAAAAACTTCTATTTATTGCAAGGCAGTCGCTTTCAGAAGGGAAACTGCCTCAAGCAATAGATATGCTCAATAAAATAATTACCGATTTTCCTGATTTTTCAAAAGCACATATCACTCTGGCAGACATTTATTTTAATAAACTTCAAGACTCAACAACTGGTGAAGAATTTTATAAAAAAGCCATTGCCATTGCCGATATGAATACGGATGCTTTTACCGGTTATGCAAGCTTAATGCTGCAACAAGAAAAATATCCCGAAGCATTGTCATTGCTCAATAAAGCAATGGCCATAAAAGGTGCACCAAAAGATACTATCTACATGCTGCTGGGTAAACTCTACGAGATGCAAAGCAGGGTTGATGATGCTATGAATAATTATAAAAAATGCATTACCTCCACCCTATCAAACTCCGTTCTTGAAGAAGCAGAACTTGCATTGAAAAGATGTGAGGTCAAGAAAAAGTACATTTAGTTTTTTCTTTTTCCGGTGTTGTGTTTTATGCTTTGCTAATAATTTTATTCTGCTTTACAACTGGTAAAAATATTTCAAAGTGCAATGTCGGATGCGGCACCTATTTTCACAAATACATTACATTTGCCTTTAGACTACAACTGTAAATTAATGAAACGTGCCTTTATCTTTTCACTGTGCTTTATTGTATCTCATTTTATAAGTTTTGCTCAGTTAGACCAATATACTTCTGAACAAAATATATTTTATTGGAAAAATCGTAAACCGACTTCAAGCTACTGGCAACAGGATATTTATTATAATATTAAAGCTGTAATAGACGAAAAAACAGACATTATCAGTGGCATTGAAGAACTTACTTACAGAAACAATTCTCCCGACACCTTGAAATTTATTTTTATGCATCTCTATCAGAATGCATTTGTTCCGGGAAGCTATTTGGACGACTTAAACAAAGTCAATCAAAATAAAGTGCGCTTTGGAAAATATGAATCGCAAGGACTGGGAATTGCAATCACCAACATAAATACAATATCTGTCAATGGCGTATCTATAAATAAACAAGCAGAAAAAACAATTGACAATACCATTATGAAAATTATGCTGCCCGAACCTTTGTTGCCTAATCATGATCTTGTTCTGAAAATTGATTTTAAAACATATTACGATAAGACAGGTCAGCGCAGACGTTTACAGATGTTTGAAAATGCAGGCAACAAACATTACAACGGATGTCAATGGTACCCTAAAATGTGTGTTTATGATTCGCATCGTGCATGGAATACCGATCAGCATCTTGGAAGAGAATTTTATGGAGAATATGGTGTTTACGATGTGGAGTTAACCTTTGCAAACAACTTTATTGTAGAAGCAACAGGCGTGTTAGTTAATGAGAAAGAAGTCTTACCTGATGATTTGCGCAAGAAACTTGATATTAAAAATTTTAAAGACAGACCAACTTCAACACAACCCTCAACAATAATTGAAGCAGACGGAAGTACAAAAACCTGGAAGTTTCATGCAGAAAACGTGCATGATTTTGCTTTCACTGCCGACCCTTCCTATCGTCTTTCTGATGCTTACTGGAATGGTATTCGTTGTGTAGCTATCGCTCGCGAACAACATTGCTACGGATGGCAAAGTGCTGCTGAATATACTGCAAGAATTATTGAAGTGTTTTCCCGCGATTTTGGGATGTATGACTATCCGAAAATTGTCACTGCCGATGCCAATGACGGAATGGAATATCCAATGATAACTATGGACAATGGTACCGACCCTGGATTCAGAGGACTTTTATGCCATGAAATAGGACATAACTGGTTTTATGGTATGGTAGGCAATAATGAAACTTACAGACCATTACTTGACGAGGGATTTGCGCAGTTACTGAAATCATGGGGAATGGAAATGCTGGAAGGTTATCACGTACAGCAACGTGAGCCTACATGGAAAGATCAAAAAAGAACCGAGCCTTTGACTTATCAGATGATGATGGCCTATGGGCCATATTTCAATTATGTTCTTAATGACAAAGATGGATTTATCAATACACACAGTGATGGTTTCAGCAGTGCATTAGGTCATGGTGGCGGCTATGGTATGGTGTATTTTAAAACAGCAACCATGCTTTATAACCTCCAATACATTTTAGGCGACAGTTTGTTTTTAAAAGCAATGCAACACTATGTTGCACAATGGAAATTTTGTCATCCATATCCCGAAGATTTCAGAAACAGTATTACGGAATATGTTAAAACAGATTTAAGCTGGTTTTTTGATCAGTGGATGGAAACCAATAAAAAGTTAGATTATAAAATCTGCAAGTATCGTAAGGCTGATGAAAAAGACGCTTTCATTGTTTACTTTAAACGCAAAGGGCGTATGCAATCTTCAATTGATTTTTCTGTATATTCAAACTGTGGTACAAAGTACGATTATCATATTCCAAATACCTGGTATGTAAAACAAACCGATGCAACGGTGTTACCTAAATGGGAAGGTTGGGATAAACTGAGGAATACCTATAAGGCACAAATAAAAATCCCCTGTGGTATTAGCAGCATTGTAATTGACACAACAGATCGTTTAGGTGATGCCTATAGATTGGACAACCGCTTGCCACGACCTTTTAAGCTTGTATTTGACAAATGGCAGAAACCTGCCTACTCAGATTGGAAAAGCTATGTGTTTTACATTCGTCCTGATGTTTGGTTCAACAATTATGACGGATTAAAAGTAGGTGCACATGCAGAAGGTAATTACATGAATACCATGCACTTTTTTTCTGCTGATATTTGGATTAATACAACTGTGGGGCAAAATAGCCTGAGTGAAACTGCCGACATCAATAAAAATGACCCTGCATCATTCAGAATAAATTACAAAACACCATTAAAATTTATTGCACCGGGAGTTAATTTTTGGATTGGTGGCGGAATACTTGATGGTTTAACATTTGCAAAGTCAGGAGGTGATCTGACTTTTCTAAACAATCGTATCAGACTGTTTACTGAATACAAACTGATGTATAGAAGAAACACAAACACACTTGAATATTTATTGTACCCGAATGAATGGCAGTCGGCATTAATGAATACATCTGTAACCTTGGGTGCAGAGGCACAGTACAGAAAAAATAAATGGAATGGTTCTGTTGCCATACAAAACACATCAGCATCATTATTTAGTGATTACTCCTATTCTAAACTTTCATTGACCAACATCACAAATTACGAAACGGGAAAAATTGACTGGCGACTTAGAGTTTTCGGACAATATGGCTATGGGCAAAATGTTCCTATGGAAAGTGCATTATATCTTGCAGGAGCTAATCCGGAGGAATTGATGGAAAATGCATGGACACGGTCACGCGCTTTTGTTCCCTACAGTTGGTTAGGTTACGGTGATAAGACAAATCATTTTCAACAAGGTGGGGGACTCAATTTAAGAGGCTATGCAGGTTATCTTGTACCACAGAATATTGATGGTGAACAAAGATATTTTTATCGTGCCATTAGTGGTGCTTCGGTAAGTTTAGAGATAGATTTTGACCGATTGATTCCTTTACGCCCATCATTCACTAAGAAATGGCTAAAAGCAGACCTTTATGTCTTTGGCGATGCAGGTGCTATTGCAACAAACAATTCCAACAAGTCAATTCAATTCACCAATCTGAAAAGTGATGCAGGCATTGGTACAGCATTTACCATTAAAAAATTTGGTCGTTTTAATGCAATAAAGCCGCTTACTATACGATGTGATTTCCCATTCTTGTTAAGCAGTGCACCTTATGCTGAAAAAGATTATGTCAAACTTCGTTATGTAATCGGCATAGGTCGCACTTTCTGATAACATTTTGCGTGTTGCCGCAGTTGGCGATTTTCAGCACCAAAGTTCTTTCAAAGCACTAATGTTTGTTTACCCACAAGACTGTCATACAAATTACTACACCACCAATTTTTCAAACCGCTGTTACCAGCTTGCGTTTTGTCTGTCGTGTCGTTAAAGTCAGGTCTGATAAGGGTTTCGCTGTCATTGTCCAGTTTGAATTTTGGACTTTATGTGTCGGTTGTGTGGTGGCGGTTTTAAAAATTTTTGAAGGGAAGGAAATTTTAAAAAATAATTTTTCTCTGGTGGGAAAGGTGGAAGCTCTTTTGCAAACTTTGGTCTGTGCGTTGGGCTTGCAGGGGTTTGCAAATGTGCTTACACCTGTGTGCAGGAAATCAAAACGGATTTTCATTTGCTCTTTTATTTTCATATTCTGAAATTAAGTGTATGAATATCTCCCCACCGTTCTTGAAATACTTTTCAAAAAAACTTTTTGTCCCTGTTGGAATAAATTCTAATGATTCAGCATTTATTTTCTTGATATTAAATTCAGGTAATTCAGAGTAAAAAGAATTTTTCTGAATGTCCTCAATGTAGTTTGCGAGATTTTTGTCCGAGATGCCATCGGGATATTGTATTCTTAAAAAATCGTCTTTTGTTAAGAGTTGATTTCCTTTATCCGTCTCAGTTTTTAATTGTTCAGGTCCAAATATTGGATTAACAATGATTAATTTTTTAGATGTGCCTTTTACAGCATCAATTAAGAGATTGTTTATGTATGGGTCAAAAAAGCTATATCCTATTACAAAGATGTAACTCTTGTCTTTTAGCTTGCTTCTGAAATGTTGTATCAATGTAAAGAACGGCTCAACTGAAAATGTCTTTGTGCCCTGACCAAATATTAAGTATGGGGAATGCTCATCTTCAATATGCCCTTTTTCTTGTTCGTCTAATTTTTCTTCCTCTTTAAATTCCCCACTGTCAAGCCTTACCCAGTCTAAAGAACCGTGAAGTTTGTAAAGGTTAATTCTTCCAAAGTCATTTGGAATTTCTTCTTCTTCAAATCCTCTCCACTCTCCGCTTACAAATCCTCTCCAAGGTTTATTATGATTTTCCGTAAAATAGTTTTCAATCACCATATCATTATTCAACGAAAAAATGTCTAATCTAAATGGCTCATTGGGAAAATGCTGTAGAAAGTCTTTAAGAGGTGATAAAAATGTATAGTTGTTTGGGGTTAACCATTCCCGTAATAGTTTTGATTTAATTTTTCTGTCTAATGAATTAAAGAGAGAATCACCATACTTTTCTGATTCAGAAAGAGAATCAAACTCTGATTCTAAAAGAACAAGTTTATCTGCCCAGTTTCCTGTAATAGGGTAAGGCAAAAAGTTTTCTCTGTTTTTAACACGTCTAATCAATAAGGCAAGTTCTTCAATATTTGGTGTGAATTTGAAGTTCTCTGCTGTTTCAAGTGTTCTCCATTCACTATGATACTCAAGACAAGAAAGTAGAAACTTTAATGCTTCCTTTTCAGGCTTGTTAAAAGTGTCATCATCTTTGCTGCTAATTCTTCTTTTAAGGTCTTCTAACATACCAGAGGACAACTTGCAGCCTGTATCATATGATGCACCAGCACCAAAGAAAAAAAGACTCTTATTTATTGCATCAGTTATGTTCATAGCTTACAAAAACCACGGTGTATTATTAACCGTATCATTATTTGGTAATTCACCGTTATAATTAGCTGTAAATTCTGCTATTAATTTTGAATAAATCGTAGTAGCTGGTTGGCTTCTTTGCTTTAATCCTTTCCAATAGAGCCTTGAAAATTCATATACTTGACTAATCAGGTCCCGGTGAGAGAAGCCACCAGTATCAGCAAAGTGAATTGCTATTTTGATTGGTAATTCTTCTGCTACACTTCGTAAAGGATTCTTTTGATAACGTGTGTTATTAAAAAGTAGATATTCTGTTTTACTTACTCTTACATATGTTCCACTTTCAGGCATTCCCATAGAAAAATCTTTATCAAAGCAAATGTCTATTTGAGATTTGCTGTCGTTGATTTCAACAATAGCAAATGGAATATTTAACCTTAATTCCTTTTGAATTAAATCTTCAATAGATTTTTGCTCCTTTCCGCTTTGAGGTTTATAATAATGAATTACCAATCTTTCAGGTGGCAATTCCTTTTGACTTATGTATTGTTCTATTGCGGATTTTAAATTTCCAATAAGTGCTGTTTCGGAATTTGTTTCAGGGAATCCGATTGTTTTACCAAGTTGTCCATCATTTGAAAAAAATACTGCACTACCAATAAACTTATGGTCGCCAATAGTCTTTTGATTAAACCCAATTACTAATTCGTCTGTCCTTTTTGTTTTTAAACGCCAAGGAATACCACCAAGTTTTGCCAAAATTCCAATTGAAATATTCGGTAGGAAGTAATGAAAACTACCTGAATGGATATTCTTATCCTGAATAAATTGAGTGGGAATACCTTTTTCTAAGAACTTTCGTTTTACAATGTAATAAGTTGGGTCTTCATCTTCATCAAGTTCCTCTTTTTCTTGACTGCTATTCGGATTAATTACGATTGCAAATAAATCGCTGTAGTATTCATCATTTAAATTTTCGGAGATGAAATTATCAATTTTGTTTTTCAAATCATCTGTGCCATTATATTGCAATTTTATATCCGATAATCTTATCGGTATACCCACATAACTCCATAAGCCAGGGTAATGCTTTAGACCATTTTTTAAATAAAGATAAAGCTGGTTAGCATCTCTACTATTTTCATAAACAAAAATGAATTTTGCATCAGTAGCTTTTGGGGATGGTTTATAAATGCCATAATCTCGCATTCCAGTAACTGCATTTATATCAGTCTTCCCTTTCCCAAAGAGCATAAGATTTTCATTGATGTTTACCTTGTTTAAATCTGTTTGGTCAACATTTTTTAAACCTCCTGCCTCAATTTTAAAATCCTCTTTGTCTATTGAGAGTAAATGGTTATTGTAGAAACTAATGAGCTGATAATATAAGTTTTTATAATTAAATTTTCTTGGTTCATTGCTTATTCCTAACTCATCTCTTTTCAGTTTATTCGCAATAATTCTGCAATTATTTACACCTTCTTTTCCTGCAAGCGGTTTAACGAAATTGTCTTTTGTATCTAAGATTCTGATTTTATCAGTAGAATGAAATTGTTTTGTTTGATTACTTATGAGAGTTTTTTCACTCCCAACATTAAAAGCAATCTCTTTTCTATTCGTTCTAACTAATAAATCATATCTTCTATAAATACTCCACTCACTATTAAAATCTTCAATTTTCTCATAAACACTTATGTCGTTGCCTTTAGGAAATGGTTCAACAAGAAAATTTCTTGAATTGAAAAAGTTAATTAGCTGTTCTCTAACAAACTTGGCTTTGAAATAATTGAAAGGATAATTTTCAGCCGTGATAGTTATGAAGTCATTGAAAGTTGGTAAAGTGAAGCTGTAATAAATATAATCCTCATCTTTAAACTCTTTTAACCATTCTAAAAGATTGTCGTCTTTGAAGTGATTTGTTAGGCGTTTCTTAAAATGTAAGAATTGCATCCTAAAAACTAAATTGTCAACTTTTGACAAGTATAGATTCGGCTGCCTCTCTGACAAAATATAGTTTACTCTGTTTATGATAAGATTTGTCATACTTCGCTTTTAAAACGCATTAAACATATCACCTAAATAGTGCTTCAAGTTCCATTTTTTAGTGGTGTCTAAGGCACGTTCAAGGCAAATGAATTTTTGAGTGTTGTGTTTTTTGAAATGCTCTACGGTTTCCATATCAATGGAAATGTCTAAGCAAATCAAAGCTTCTTTTTCGGAGCCTGTCCCGCTTATTGCGGGAACTGTGGCAAAGAAGACTTCATTTTTCTTGAACTCCTCTTGCTTGGTTAAAGTGTAATTGAGTGTAAAGCCGTTTTTGATTAAAATTTCCGTTACCAGTTCATCACGATTGAAAGCTGTAATGAGTTGTGCTTCTTTATCTCTGATATATTTTTTCAGCAACTCAATATTTTCTTCGGTTGTCTTTTCAGGGTCGGGAGCAAACTCAACTCTTGGGAAGTTTGATTTTACGAGTTTGAATACTTTAAAACCAAGACCATATAAAGCATCTTTTTTATGTCCGTTGGTAAATAGGTCGGGCTGTTCTTTTCTCTTCTGTTCAATTATGTTGTGAACTACTTTTTTATTACGTTCAATAGTTATATCACTAATTTTTTTATATCCAGCTTTATATGCTTCACTTTTTTCGTCTGTTGCTTCTGGAATTTGAACCAAAATAAATTTTCTGTTTCCGTTATCTTCTTTGTTTAATTCTAACACAGCTTGACCAGTTGAACCAGAACCACCAAAGAAATCGAGAATGATGTTCTCCTCGCTTTCATCAAAATTATGAGCAAGTGCTAAATTTACAATTCGCTTTATCAAACGTGAGGGTTTAGGATAAGAAAATATGTCTTTTCCTACAAGCTCATTTACTTCTTTGGTTCCCTCATCACCAGTTCCTACATCTTGAAACTTCCATAAGTTTACAGGGACTAAATCTTCAGGTAATTCTGATAAGAAACGCTTAATTCGTGGAAACTTTTGTGTTCCATCTTTACCCCAATAAAATCTATTATCTGCACTTAATTCTTCATATTTTTCCTTGCTGAACTTCCACGCATTTGTCGGATGCTCAACTTCTTCTTTTGTAAAAGGATTGGTTAACTTATAGGCAAGATTTGGTCGCTGGTCTTTTGTCCTTTGACTTGCAAATGAAACACTTGTCCAATTACCTCTTGGGTCGTTATCAGGGTTTGAATAAATCCCATTATTTTCTTCACTTCTTGGTTCTCTTAATATTTGAACTTCATCCGATTTGCGATATAAAATAATGTGGTCTATAACAGAAGCCATCAGCCGTGCATCATTACTCCTTCCGTATCTTTTTTCCCAAATTATGTCACTGATAAAATTTTCTTCTCCAAAAATTTCATCACACATTTTCCTTAAATGATGAACTTCATTATCATCAATGGAAATAAATATTACACCATCTTCACGTAAAAGCTGTCTTGCAATAAGCAAACGACTATACATCATATTCAGCCAATTACTGTGGTAACGTCCATCTGTTTCGGTATTAGTGTCAATTTTTAATCCTTCTTCGGTTACGCCTGCATCTTCCCAATACGCTTTTTTGTCTTGCGAATAGTTGTCGGAATACACAAAGTCTTTTCCAGTGTTGTAAGGAGGGTCTATGTAAATGCACTTTACTTTTTCCCTGTATGCCGTGCTAAGTAGTTTCAACACTTCCAAATTTTCGCCTTCAATAATCAGGTTATCCGTTTCGCTTGAATTTACGCTTCTTTTCTCGTCAAAAACCAGTGTGGCATTGCTTGGCGAAAATGCTTTGCGTTTGGCTGCACTTTTTCCAAACCAACGAAATTCGTAGCGTTCTGTTTCGCTTACGCTTTCAGGGTCAACTACCTTTTTCAGTTCATTGATGTTCAACTTGCCTTCGTTCGTAAAAAGGTCGGGAAACATTTTTTTCAAAGTTTCCAAACGCTCTTTGTTCCAGTCGTTGCTCAATGGCATCCACACATTGTCTGAACCGGAATTTTTGGAATTTTCAGAATTGCCTGAATTTGTTTTTATATCTTCCATTACGGTCTAAATTTTTTGTTTAGTAATCTTTTAAATGTGAGCGACTTACTTCCAAAATTGATAAGTAATCCTGTTTTTACATTGTAAGCCTCAAGGTAGTTGATGGCTTGGGCAAGATGAACATCTTCTAACTCAATAATGGCTTTTAGTTCAACCATTATTTCATTCTCCACAAAGAAATCAACCCTACGAGTTCCTATTTGCTCATCACGGTAAATGACGGGCATTTCCATTTCACGTTGAAATTCTAAACTCTCTAATCGCATCTCAATTTCTAGCGCTCTTTGGTAAATCACTTCCTGAAAACCATTGCCTAATGTTGAATGAACACGCATAGCACAACCAATTATCTTACTGGTGCAATCCTGAAATTCTTCAACTGTTCTCTTTATTCTGTCCATTCTTACATTCTTTTAATTCTGGTTCAGACTATTAATGGTTTTGGTAGCTTCTGTTTTAAAGTAGCTGTATTCTTTTACCGGTGCTTTGTAATGCACTTCCACGCCAAGGGCTTCAAAGTGTTTAATTGCACATTTAATGCGGTAAACTTCACTTTCGGTCAATGACTTTTTATCGTTGATGTCGTCTGTTCCTTTGGTTTCAATCACAAAATAATACTCGCTTTCACTTCCTGTTTTCAGGCTCTTGCGTTTCATTACCAAACCAAAGTCGGGTTCATAATAGGCAGTGTATCTGTTACCAATCGGAATAGGGATTTTATACCAACTTGGCAATTTGATGAAGCAAACCACTTCTGGGTCGTGTTCTGCATTTAATCCAAAATCGCTTTCAACACCACTATCATAAACATAGCCGTTATAAACTCCTTTATTTGGTGTTTCTCTTACGCCTCTGAAAAGATTATTTTCTGTGAGTTGCTGCTTTACAATTAGTGGGAAAAGGTCATCAAAAGCCTCATCATAGTCGCCTGTAACATTGTAAGTAAGACCTCTTAACATTTCTTCCATTTCCACACGATGAACCGCAGTAATTGCTTCGCTGATGAAACGGGGTGGGTTTTTTACAAAATCACTGTGGTTAGATAGTGCTAATAAGATTTTTGCAGATGATTTGTAATCCATACAGGTTGCTTCGCTAAATTCTTCCACATAATCAAAAGGACTGAATATAGCTTTCATTGCAGTAGTTTCCTTTCCTGAATACTCCGTATGAACTTTCTTTTCGTCCAATGCTGATATTACACCGCCACTAACTTCAATGAAATAATCAGGAATAGATATTTCACTGATTGCTTCAATCGCTTTTTGTTCGAGCAATTCCTGATTGAAGTAAATGCTGTAATCTGTTTTCTTGGCTAATTTTTTCCAAAACTGTTTAAATGCTTTATCTATTTCGGTCTTAGTATTTCGCTTAAACTCCCGAATGTCTTTGTCCTTTCCTTTGTGGTTATTCCGAAATTTTGCTCCTGCTTCTTTTGTTCCATATACGTCATTAATTTCCTGCTGATACTGCGTTACAAAAGTTTCGTAAGTTTCGTTAGGAATTACAGTAAGCAAGTTTAGTTCATCACCTGCCTGCGTTTTAGGGCTATCATAAATTCTTTGTCCCTCTTGATTTACGCAAATTCTTAAACCTCTACCAATTTCCTGACGTTTGCGGATTTCTGAATAAGCGGTGTTGAGTGTAGCGATATTGAAAACATTCGGATTATCCCAACCAACACCCAATGCAGAATGGGAAAAGATAAACTGAACCGGGTTTGTGACGGTTAAAAGTTCTTCTTTGCCTTTTAAAATGAGTTCATAGATTTTCTTTTGCTCTTTTTGTCCTCCTTCATTGTCGGCAAATTCTCCACTTGCTTTTTGAGCAAAATAATATCCCTGAATTTGGTTGATGTGTTCGTCTGTTGGCTGTTTGCCGTCATTCATTTCAGCATAAACCAATTTATATTTTTCAATAAAAAGGTCTTTAATAATTGGCGTTTCGCCAATGTAGTTAGCTACTTTGTCAATGAAAATAAGAGAAAGGCATTTGATACCTTGCTCTGCAAATTTTTGTGTTTTCTGAAAATGTCTGCGGATAAGCCATTCCAATTGTAAAGCCCAAATGTTCTGTAAGTTTCCTGATGATTGTTTTTCTACCAAGACTGCACCATTTGAAAATTCAACAGACCATATTCCAGTCTTTAAACTTTTGTTGATGCGGGTAATTTTGTAATTCAAGTAACTTGGGTTATTTGTTTTCTCTCCCAAGTTGTCGCCAACTTTTAGCCAGTTAGTTTCTTCAAACACATATTTCCCACCTTTCATTTTCCACGCTTTCAGTTTGGCTTTTGGGTCGCCTTTCCCATTTTGTGTTTCGGTGAGTTCAATTTTTATGGTTGCTTCATCATTTTTCTCTGTTACTGTCAAAACCTCAATTTTCTTTACCAGTCCTTGTTTGTAGCTGTCATAAGGCGTTAAGCGGTAAATCAAGTTTTTCAAAATCTTGTGAGTAGCCGAATAACGAAGTTTGTATAACGGATTGAGTTTTGCGATTTGTTTAACGGAGTTTTCCGTGTCCATTCCTTCCTGTGGCTCGTCCATTATGATAATCGGATTTGTCTTGCCGATTGCATCAATGAAAGGAATGTTTGCAAACAAATCTTCTCTTTGTGCCTGATTTAAAATTTTGTCTTCCGAATTGAACGAAGCAAGTGTCATTACCATTACTTGCGGATGCTGTTCTTCAATAAAGTTGGTTACTTTGTTCAGTCGCTTACTATCATACTCAAATGCTTTCGGAGTAAAGCCATAAATGTTTTCAAGTTGCTTGTCGAATATTTTAAAGGCACTTAAAACACCTTGTCTGATAGCAACCGAAGGAACTAAAATGATAAACTTGGTAAACCCGTAATGCTTATAAAGTTCATAAATGGTTTTGATGTAAACGAGTGTCTTTCCCGTTCCTGTTTCCATTTCAATACAAAGGTCGTTGTCTGTTGAAAGTTTGGCGGTTTCTTCGTCAATACCGTTTTCCGTCAAAACGCCTTTGATGTTTTCTTTTATTTGTTCTGCTGTCAGGTTGCAAACATTGGAGCGAATGCCCTCAATGCAAGCATTGTCAAAAGTGTTTTTCTCTGTTCCGTCAAACACTTTCACCACCGATTGAACGGCAATGTCCTGATATTTTAAACTTTCTAATTGTAATTCCATTACTTCTTACCATTCTTCTTGGTTAAGTATTTAATTTGCTCACCTGATTTTTCTTTTTTCATAGGTGTTCGCGATTTCGCATAGCTCAATTCTTCCTCTGCTGCAATCAAAATGTCTTTTGCATATTTCTCGTCCGCCAGTTGATAAGCAACTTGTTTGCTCATAAACTTTATTACAAGTTCTTTCTCGTCCACTTTGAAAGTCTTTGCAATGATTGGCAACATTTGTCGGCTTACTGGTCGCTCTCCACGCTCCAATTTGCTTAGTGTGCTTTGGTCAATGTCGAGCAATGCAGCAAGTTTTCGTAATGGCATTTCCGCCTGTTCTCTTAGCTGTCTGATATAGTCGCCTAAGTTTTCTGTTTGCATCTTGAATTCTATTTCTTGACAATAATGTCAAATATATGAAGATGTTTTTTATTGATGTCTAAAAAAGTCAAATTGTTTTCAACATCTTATTGCGGGTCGACAAAATTGGCTCTTTTGGGGTTTGCGGTAGGTCAGGTTGTGCGGTGGGAAAAATTTTTAAAACCTTTTGGGTCGGCTTGAGTGTCGGAAAAGTCAGGTCGGTTTGTGTCAAGGAACAGCGAAATTGTCTGTCGAGTTAAGGTCGTCTGTTGGTGGTCGTGTCGGTTCTCTACACTTTCTGATAGCACCGCTCTATTGACTGAAAAGTTCCAGTTGCCGGCTTTTTGATTCAAGCTGCAGTAGCTTTTCTTTTCGCCACAGCCCGCCTGCATATCCTGTTAATGCTCCTGAAGTTCCGATTACTCTATGACATGGAATGACAATTGCTATAGGATTTTTTCCATTGGCCGATGCTGTAGCTCTTATATTTTTCACATACCCTGATTGAATTGCTTGTTCGTTATAAGAAATGGTTTTTCCATAGGATACAGACAGGAGATTCTCCCATACCAGAATTTGAAATACTGTTCCTTGTGGTTTTAGATTTAAGGTAAACACTTTACGTTTACCGGAAAAATACTCTTGTAGCTCATTAGCTATCTGTTGCGCCACAGCCCCTTCAATAACCTCATCAGCGGAATACTCATCATCAAACTCTAGAGAAAACACACTATCTGCATCAGTAACTGCTTTCATAAAACCCAACGGTGTTTGGATATACGAAGTATGATTAGAAGAGTGATGCAAAACAAAAAACTTTAAACAAAAAGTATCTGCCGGTTTATGGCTTAATCTTTCTGAGTTCAGACTGCAACACATAATAATTGTTGGTCTGATAAACATATGCCAGAATATAGCATTGATCAACATTATACTTATCAGGAATCTGATAGTTATAAAGTCTGATATATTTTGTTGTCAGATCGGGATCATTAATAAGGTTTTCACCGAAAGAACTATTTAATGCTGCTCTTAGTACGTGTCGGTGAATATATGCTGAATCAATTTGTGTAGGTGTTGTTAAATCATAATCAAGCTGACATCCATGAATACTGTCTTCAATTAGAAAAACAGCTAATTTGTAATCATCACCCAGATTGTTCAGAAACTCTGTGCTGATGGTTAGCTGTGCAGTTCTGCTCCCTTCATTGTATGCGGCATAGATATTAATAAAAGCATCATTTGGCTTACTTAACTCCTGCGAAATTGTGGATTGCCAACTGTTGTAATATTTAATATGTGTTGTCGGATACCCTACTCTGTTAATCATACTGGAAGGATAGGCCGACAATCCAAAAAACGTATTCAACTCATCAGAATTTGGATTTCTGAAGTCTTCTGCAAAACAACTTGGAGGATTGTCTGGAACTGCGTAAACGCCAGCATGGTTGGTAGCAACCACCAACTGCTCGTGATACAATGGTTCAAGTGTATTGGCAATGATACGCTGTGCACGCGGACAATTTCCACACTTACGTCCCGTATAATCTTCAAGCAACACTTTTTTTACCGGATTGGTTGGTGTAAAAGGCACAACGAAATCAGCCTGTCCTGTTAGTGTATCACTTATTGTGGCTGAATATTTAAAAGTCAGTGTGCCAAATGGTGCAGGTGCTGTTATATAAACAGAATCATTATCAAAGATGGCATCATTACCTGTTGCAACTTCTGAAATCACGTTAGACTGTGCACCATGCCAGGTAAACTGAACTGCAATAGTCTTAGGTGATGCCGACTCAAGTGAAAACTTTGCTACAAGCACATCTACATCGTCAGATGTTGTAGTTGCATTGAGCACTCTGATGTCATTGAGCGTGCCCGGAAGTGAGCCAATGTTTGTTGTGTTTTCTTCTTTATAGGGTCCATCAACTTTATCGCATGAAATAATTGTTGATACAGTTAAAGCTGCAATTGCTAACCAAAATATATTTTTCATTTTCGTGAACTTTTAATTTATTAGAAACTTGTACTAATTGACACTGTGAGTCCATTGCTTGATGGAACCTGCCTGCACACACCACCAACACAGAACAAACCCTCACGCTGTCTTCCATAGCCTAAAGTTATGCGGTGCGAATCTTTGGTATATCCAACAAAACAATTAAAGTAATGGATTCTGTGGTCAGATTTCTCATTGCCATAATTATATTGATCTGATATTGCTACAAACCAATTTGGTGAATGAGAATATTCAATCAGCCCGGCAAGCCATGACTTATAATCTTGTTTAGATTGTAATGTTTGCCATTCTGTTCTGATAGCATTTTTTTCATTTAACTGAAAGGTAAAATCAGCTACTATTATATTGTCATAAATAGTTCCATATTGCTTTGATCCCTGAAATTGAATTTTATCTTTATCATAAACCTGATTAATATACATCAATGTAATTTTCAGATTTTTAGACATCTTACGGGAAATTTCCAAGCTAAAATCTTTGTAGTAAACATCTTTGCCGAATTTACCCCAATCACTTTTATAGAGGTCTTTACCGGCAACAGGTTCGGTACTTAATGAATTAGCGCCTGAATAGTTTACAATGATATTTGTTCCATAATCGCCACCTAATTTCGTTCCTTTTTTAATTGTATAGTTCACTTCAGCTTCAAAACCAAATTCACCATTAGGTTGTGTTGCATAAGGATAGATAGAGGCTAACGAATAGGTATGATATTTTGTCAATGCAGGAAGATAATTAATCAACAAGTCATTTAGATTAGCATTACGTTCACTACGGAAGTTCATATTATCAATTCTCTTGGCAGCAAGTAATATTCCCAAACCTTTCTGAGAATAAGTTGCTTTTAAAAGAGCTGCATCACCAAACTTATAGCTGTAATTATTTAATGATGAAGGGTCGTTGTATTTATAGGCATACTCTGCGTTGATGGTTACTTTTCCTCTGGTAACATCAAGTCGTCCGGCATAGGCTCCAACATTCTCCGGCAAGATATATACATTGTCATCATCTTTCTGATACTTACTCACAAATCCAAAACCTGCAGTAACTCTGGTCTTCTTATCATTCCAATTTTTTATTAAATCATTTATACCTACTTCAGCATCTACTCCTCTGACAATTCCTTCTCCGGTTTTAAAATAATAACGTTGTTTACCAATTACTCCTTTAATCAAAATCCCACTGTAAGGTTTAAATTTTACACGAACACCATCCAATGCATTATCATAACCTAGTGTTGGCTCCCAATAGGATCGTAAAATCAGTCCACTACCAAACTGCTCATAAAAATTTCCGACAGTAATAGCTAATTCGCCATTATCATATTCGGCATAGCGATGCGCAATGCCGCTACCGTTAAATCTCTTATCGTAGCCAAGCAATACATTCTGATAGGTTTCGTAACGAACACCTGCTTTGAAATTACCTTTGGTAAAAACCAAATCACCATAACCATTGAGCAAATATTTTTCGGCAACTTCAGGTGCACTTATAGTTGAATCCTGAATGTAATATTGTCCGTCAATTTGAAAACTTCCATGTATTTCACCCGGAGAGTTTTGTGCAAGAGTTATTGCAGGAACACCTAAAAAAATAACCGGCAATATTCTGCCGGTTATAAGTTTTATCATTTTATTCATGAAAAGCAAATAGTTATTTATTAATTTGATTCTTTGGCAAGTGCCTTAATTTCTTCGTACATTTTATGTTCATCGCCAGGTGCATAACCTGTTTTAACTGAAACAATTTCACCTTTGCCGTTTACTAAGAAAACATAAGGTACTGCTCCAATATTGAGGGCTCTTTTCAGATCACCATTGGGATCAACATATACCTCATAGTCCCAGCCTTTGCCATTAACAAAAGGTTTAACATTTGCCATAGTACGTGCATCATCCACACTAATGGCTACAATCTTAACACCGGTTTCTTTCTGCCATTCTTCGTAATGCTCGCTAATCGCTGTAAGTTCATTCACACAAGGCTTGCACCAAGTAGCCCAAAAATCAAGCACCATTGGCTTGCCATTGTTACTTAATGTTGATGTGTTTATTGTTTTACCATTCAGGTCTTTTACATCAACAGCCGGTATAGGACGTGATTCAAACACCTGTGCAGAGGAAACTGATACTACACAAGAAAAGGCTACTACTAACTTCTTAAAATGATTCATTTACTCTTTAAATTGATTCTTATCTGTTAACAACTAACTTTTGTACGGCTGAATTTTTCCCTTCAACATTAAGAGAAATAAAATAAACTCCGGAAGGCAAATCGGCTGTTGAAAGTACAACATTTCCTGTTGATGTATTTACATCAATACTCTTAACTGTTTTACCCAGCATATTGATGATTTTAACTTCTGCTTTGCTTCCTGATTTAATATTATAATTAAATGCTGTAATCGAACGAGCAGGATTTGGTGATGGCGCACTTATGCTGTTCATCCTATTTACTTCTTTTATACCTACAGGCGTAATATGATAGTTAATGGCAAACTGAACCGAATCTAATGGATTGTTACCATCAAACACTGTGTAAGCTACAGTTGTAGTTCCTACATAACCATGTCCAAGGTAATCTCCTCTGAATGATCCTTCAGTTGCACCAGCGTTAATAGTAGCAGGTATTGCAGATGACATAACGCCAACCCCATAGCATAAAATACCCCAACAGAAATTATGTTCTGTACCCGGAACCTTGTAAACATCGTATGCATTCAGGCTGGCATCTATTGTATTCTGACTGTTATTGATTACATATACATAAGAATGTAACAAACTGTCTTCAACAGAACCATAAACATCTGCAGATAATCCTGTATAGCTAAAACTCTGAGCTTTAACCAAACTTGCTGATGAAATTAAAATTAGTGCTAGTATAATTTTCTTCATGATATTTTTTTTAAAGCTGTCCCGTTATCTATGATACCGGGACAGCAATTGATTTAATTATTTAATTGTTATTTTTTGATATGAAACTGCATCGCCAGAACGTACTTCAAGAGTGTAAATGCCTGCTGCAAAATCAGTAGTTTTTACAGTTTCATTGACTACAGAAACAGTGCCGAGATTTTTCTGAAACAACTGTCTTCCTGAAATATCGGTTAAGGAAATTGTCATTGGAAGCGACTTTTCTAAAGTAGCTGTGATATTCAGTACATCGGTTGCAGGATTTGGATAAACCTGAAGTGAAGTTACACCTTCAATCTGATGAACAGAGGTTACACCTGTCAGATTAATATCATCTACATAAAGATTGTTACCATAACCTGATGTTGCTTTGAAAGAGAATAGTACAGAAGGTTGTCCTACATAATTAGCAAGAGAAACTGTTTCTGCCCGCCATTGTGATGCAGATGATGGCGTAAAGGAAGTTGTTTGTGCAGCAGTAGTTGAAAGTGCTGCACCTGCTTTATTATATACAGATGACCAAGTTGCACCACAATCGGTAGAAACACGCACATCTAAACGATCGTTTTCATTTGAATATTGGCAATATGCCACACTGAAAGTCAATTGAGGGTTTACAGCATTGGTAAAATCAACTGGTGTATATGGCAAAAGTTCGTCCACCTGGCCATTTGCAGAATTATAAAAATTCATTCTTGCAGAACCACCTGGGTTCATTTGAAAACCACCTACAGCACTTCTTGTCCATGTATAGCCATTATCAACATTATTTAAAATCCAATTCACCGGAGGAAAAATTGTTGCATAAAAATCCTGACTAAAAGATGTTGTTGGTGCTGCTGCCTGTGCAACAGGTGCACTAAAGTTCAGGTTGATGTTATAATAATCAGGGTTTCCATTAACACTTGTCAATTTAGCAGAAAAGTTTTGCATGCCACCACCGGGTAAAGTCATATTAGGTAAAGTTATTATCGTTGATGCCCCGGCTGCTAATGTACCGGACCAATTATAAGTCTGCATTGCCTGGCCAGTGATTCCAAATTCAATAACAGCAGATGTAAGGTTGCCACCTCCACCATAGTTGGTTAAAGTTACTGCTGGGTCTAATGAACTGGTACAGGAAAACATTGTAGAAAGATTGGTAATTGCAGCTAATGGAACAACTGCTGCAACTGTGCTTCTGCCACCTTGTAATATTTCTTTGTTAGCATCGTTCTGAACAAAAACTACAGCACGAAGCATTGGCCAATAAGGTAGAAATACAGTAGGTATATTGGATGGAACGTTTATTGTCCACTGCTCATCTAATACTACTGAATCACCTACAGCCCAGGTTGCAGGCAATACTGTTCCAGTGCCATTAGGTAACATTTTACGCATTACATCTGAATAGTGTGATTCTCCGTTTGGAGAGGTATAACCATAGTTGTCTTTTTCTGTAATTGCGATACGTGCTTTTAAACTACTTAATCCTGACACAGCTTGTGTAGCACGAATAACAGCATGTACATAAATGATATCGTGGGTGGGCGAAAAACTGTGTGTAACATCTATTGTAAATGGTGAGGTTGCTGCCACTCTCGAATTAAGTGTTGCAACCGGAAATGAGCCCGCATTGCCATTCCAAACATTACCATCTAAAAATGCATGAGGTGAATAATTGTTTGCATAATATGATGTTCTGTTACCTATATCAGTAGTGTTATAAGCATAAAAATTAGGTCCGTTAGAAGGAATGTTATTCTGATATTTGATTGGCAAAGTGTAGGAGTTTGCATTCAACTTGGCGTTGAAGCCCGGATTGTTTGATGCACATGGGCCACACGTTTCACCGGTGAATTCTTCAACAACAACATAGCGCTGTGATTGGCCATTTGCCAGGCCTACTACTAAACACGCTGCCATTAAAATGGTAGAGATTTTTTTCATTATTATAAATATTTGATTTTAAAATTATTGCATAAAAGTACATACTATCCAGTAAACCAATGTCTAAAAACTGCCATTTTTAACATATTGGTAAAATAAACGCTCAAGTGAGTATTTTAAGTCACAGTCATCATAGTGCATCATGACAAATTGGAATTACAAGCCATTGATTTTGATGAAGAAAGTGTTCTTTTAATGAAGGTTCAGTCAGTACTATAAATGGGATTTTGGCACTCATTGGTCCGGCTTGAAATGGATTTTGCAAAAATCCGCAACGCTTTAATTGTTTACCTTCTGAAGATTCCGGAATTGCAATTGTTATCAAACCCTTTAGTTTTTTTTCTATACAAACTTTGCTCACATAATTAAATAATGCACTTAATGTTTTATCGTTTTTGCCACAATAATCGAGTATAAAGATTTTATCGCCATCCTGATAATAAATCAAAAAGCCTAACCGCTCGTTTGAATTTTCACAAACTACACAATGGTACTTAAAGCGTGGATTGGACAGCCTCCAGGTTAAAAATTCATTACTATAAATTGGAGTAATGTCTTTTTTTACGCCATATTTATTATATAGTGTTACTATCTCATTAAGATCAGAGGTTTCATTGCACTGATAATGCTTTAATCTAAATGAAAACAAGCTATTCCATCTACATTTCAACTTAGGAATAAAGAAAAACTTCACATCAGCAAGGTGTGTCCACCCTATTTTTATTAAGCCAGGGGTAGATTTTGTGCCACCAAAACCAATCACAATAAGTTGATGTTTTTCTTTTATTTTTTCAAAACAGGATGTTGCCAACTTCTCAAACAATCTTTGTCTTCTAAAATCCGGATGCGTCATAGCATCTCCGGATTGATAAATAATTGTCTGAGTCCCTTTCACATTATACAAACCGGGGAACACACCTTTAAAACCTACTAAACTGTTATTACTAAATGCACCAAAACCAATAAAATTTCCGGCAGGATTATTTAAGTACTTCCATTTAAAATAATCTTCGTCAACTTTCATGTTAAAGCAGTCTTGCATTAACTTTGGTAATAAATTAAGCTCGTTATTCTGCAATTGACGCAATAGTAAGTCACTCATTTCAAAAACCCTTTTTCATAAAATTTAATTCTTACATTCATATATCTAACCGGCTCCTGAATCATATTTAATCTGTTATAAAATTTTACTTTATCGGTAGATTTACTTGCATTACTGCCTGAACCTGCCAGACAAAGAATTTTCTTAAAGCCTGCATCAGCTATTTTCTGATTAACCAAATTATTTGTCAAACCATTTGGCAAGGCAATTACAGGACATTCACATTTAAGCTCCTCTTCTATCCTTTTCTTAGCGTAATCCAATTCAAGAAAAAATTCTTCATCATTCTCAACAGAAGGCAGACTAACATGCGAGGTAGTATGACAACCAATTTCAACATTATTTAAAGATAAAAACTTAATATCATCCCAATTCATCATTTTAATGGGATAATCATTTTCTGCAATATTCAGATACTGCTCTAAAACTGAAATACATTCTGCTCTTGCTTTCGCATCAAGCTTAAACAGATAAAATAAAGTTCTATAATAATGAACGAACCATTTTTTGCAAGGTTGAGTAATATCAAGTATAAAGTGTTTGTCTAATGCGACATGTATTGAAAAGCGACTGCTATTGCGTAACAGGTTAAATAAATGATTCAGTTTTTGTGTCCAGATATAATTTTTGCCATCGGCACAATCTATCACAATGTTATGATTGCTTGGCACTTCATAAAACTGTAATAAAGGTATTGCTTCTTCCAAAAAATCTTTATAGCCATCATCAAAACTCAATACCAAAGGTGGTTTACTGTTTTTATCAAATGTATTATCTATCTGACTAAGTGGAATAATCTGATATTCCTTAACCAAAGACTCCAGCATCAAACCAAAGGTTTCCGGATAAATTGGTTGCCAGAAATAATCGTATTGTGATGAAATTCGATGGAAACAAAGTATTGTCACTCCATTTGGTGAAACAGGAATCAACTTCAGCAAATTTTGAAGTTGAAGCTTCACAGCAGTCTTAAAAATGATTCTTGTGGAAAACGACATAACCCTTCTCGGGCTAAGGTATAAAAAAGAGTTTTACAAAAAACTATCTACTTCGCTCTTGAGTGATAGAATTGCTGCTCCGGCAAAATTATTACCTGCTGACGAGCGCTGCAAAATAATTTGACTCAGCACAATTGCCTTTTCAGTCTTGTCTAAAGAATCTGCTGCAAGGTTTACAGTTGCAATTATGTCGTCTTTTGCTTTTGTAATTAATGACCAGCTTTGTACAGAAACATACACTTGCTGACTAACATTATGTTCGTACTCCTGTCGAATGGCAGCAAGCAAATCTACCTGAAGATCGCGCACATTCATGCCGGGCTGCAAAATTCTGAATAAGATATTTTCAGGTTGAATGCGTTCCAGAAAAACAACCATTCTTTCAACCGCCTGAAGTTTTAATGGCAGCATATCTTTTTGTATTAACCTTCTTGCTTCAAGAAGTTTAAGTCTGTAATCGCGTTCCATCATATTTTTTATGAGCATATACATGCCACCGGCAACTATAAATGTTGGAGCAATGATCAGGAGTGCTGTTGTTAAATTATCAAAGTTCATTTTTAGAATCCTATATTAAATCCACCGAAAAGAGTTGTTGTTTTACCATTTTTACCATAATAAAATGGTGCAGTATAAACGTTTGCCAATGCACCTTTATTATCATCAATTTTAACACCTGCAGATAAAAAAATGTCATTAAACAACTCGTACTTTATATTCAAATCAAGAGAGGTAAACTCATATTCTTTTGTTTTTAAAAATGGCAAACCCAATCCCGACTTGTCTTTGCCCGTATAAGGATAAATTGGGCCAACGGCTGCAGTGGTGTATCCTGCTGAAATATATAAACCTGAGATTGGCGTACAACGTACACCAAGATAAATTTCCTGAGCATTGTCGCGGAGATAATGTCCCATATTAAATCTGTTTGACTCGTAGGTTGTGGTATTAACAAAATGCCTGTAAGTAACAGGATTTGTTCTGGTATATTCTGCAACAATAGTAGCCGAAGTATAAAATGGCAGCATCACAGCAGTACCTGCTTTTAGGCTGTAAAAATTTGAATGCTCGTCTTTATCCATCATTCTACCGAACGCAATTTCATCAACAAATAATGAAATATAAAGATGTGTATATTTTATGTTGTGCGAACTGATGTTAAAAAACAATTGAGAGTTTTGCCCTGAATAGTTACTACCCTGACCTGTTTTACTATGGTCAAGTGATTTAAAAAACATAAACGGAATAAACATGGCTACTTCCAATTGATCGCTATAAACAATTGAATTGCCAAAACTGAAATCGAATTGTTTAAAAGGTTTTACAGTGAACATGTTGGCTGCAAAATATTTTGAAAAATATACTTGTCTGTGATTAGGTGGGTTGCCCGAAAAATATGCAGCAGAATCATCCTTAATTTCAGAATAAAGCCATCCGTGAAAATAGTTGAACTCAAACCATTTCTTTGGATTAAGTTTAAGTTCCAATCGGGCAAAAGATGGTGCTTTTGTTGAAATAATATTTGCACCATGATTATTGCTGCCCCATTCAAGATTATCTTTTACTATTCCGATATGTCCCCATTTCCATGCATAGGCAATGCCTCCACGGGTTTCATCAAAGCTACCTCCGCGTTTTGGTGAGCCAACAGCACCTTTATATTTATAATTATATCCCGGTAAGTCATTCAGATATTTATCATCTGCAACAGCTCTACTGTCAGTATAATCGCGATAACTTCCAAAGATACTAAGTCCTTTTCCTAAGGTTGCCCAAAACTCACCACCTGCATATTGGCGATACATATTGTCGTTTTCATTCTTAAAATAACTGAATCCACCAACAGGATTAACTGTAATATTAAATAGCGAGTCTTTATAATAAAACAAATCCAAACGTTTTTTAAATCCTTTAGTTGTACTCAATTCTTTATTAAAATCTTTGAAATAGAAAGCCAGCTGCTTTTGTTGTGTTGTGTTTAATTTTTCCTTTTGTGATTCGGCTGCTTGTAAGGCTTCTGCAATCTGTTTTCTTGAGTATGGTTTTATTGCATCATTAAGTGTAATGATGTGCAGATTAGCCAGGTCATCCATAAAATCATAAAGAGGTTTATTGAATACAGATTGAGGCACATACTGCGCAGATGAATTTAATTGAAACGCAACAATCAGAATCAAAATAAAAATCAGACGGATTACTTTCATGAAATTTAAAATTATGATTGCGCAAAGATGAAAAAAATAACTAAAGGAAAACCGGCTGTCTATTTACTTCTGGCACGCTTGAAAAGGATGGTATAAAACACCATTAAAAAATAACGTACATCTGTTAGGAATGGGTTTTTTTGATAGGCCTTTAAATAGCGCATTTCCGAATCCATAATTTCTTCCATTGTTTTAGGAAGATCAACATAGTAAGGTGGGATAAGTCCAGGTTTAAATTTTTTACGCATCTCCTGCAGCTCTTTTGAATAAAGACTCAGATAATGTCTGCTCAAAGGACGAACACCAACAATTTTTAAATCACCTTTAAGCACATTCAAAATCATTGGTAACTCATCAATCCAATATTTGCGAAGCATGCGACCCACACGGCTTACTCTGAAATCATCTTTAAACTTACCACCTTCTTCGAGGTTGTTTTTTTCATAAATGTACTCCTGAAGGTATTCAGCATACGCATGCATAGTCCTGAATTTGTAAACGCTAATAATTTTACCGCCTTTACCAACACGTTTCATTGGATAGATTATACCATAACTAGGGTCTTCATCATATGCAGGTTCACGAAATTTTTCTGAAACGATATAAAGTCTATTGCCTATGTAACGTTCTTCTAAAACTCTAAACCCACAGGAATAGAGTCTTCCCAGCATTTCTGTCTTAGACAACACACGATTATGCCCTTTTGTGATGGCATAATAAATTTGTTGTGTAACAGGCAGTTTCGGAAATACGCGTTTAAAGATAAAATCAAAGAAATAATAAACCTTATTAAAATATGGTGGATACTTTTCCATCAGGCGTTGCTTACGCAGGTCGTTAGTCTCAACCTTACTGACAAAAATTCCTCCCTTGGGCAGCTTGGTGTTTATTGCTTCAAACTGCTTATTGATAAAATGAAAATTATTTACTCTTTTAAAATGAATAATAGCACGGTATGTATCGTCAGCTAATTGATTGGCATCATCATGGTTGTTTGCAGCAAATGTGAAACAATCACTTCGTGAAGTATCAACATACTTTTCAATAAGATTAACCACAAACCGCTCATTTCGGACACTATTTTTGGCTTCAGCAGCCAATACTGCATCCAATTCAGCAAACTCCTCTAACTGCAAAAGTTTTGCTTCGGTGTTATCGGTTTTAAAGATCAATACTTAAAAAAAATTGAAAAAAAGTTTAAAATAATTCGATTTTGGTTTGCTAAGATAAACACGAATTTCGGAATGCGCAAGTGTTTTCTTTAAAACATTTCAAACATCAACTTAAAAAATTTTCGGATCTTTTAACCTACTGCTGCGTTAGCATTTTAATCATAAATAGGTTTAAATCAATACATTGGTTAAGCATCTGATTTCGCTTTTCTTGCCAATGCTGTTTTAAATCCTGTTGATTTAATAAAGATTCTATATGCGTCAGCATAGCATCTGCATCATTAGTTTTAAAGCCAAACGTTAACGCAAACTCCTTTTCTAGCTCTTCCAGATAACTTATCTGACCAACAAAGTCATTAAACCTAATGGCAGGTGTTCCTAAAACAGCCGCTTCAGCAGCCATTGTCTGACTATCGCCAATGTACATCTGCGCAAAGTATAGTGCATCATGAATATGTAAAGGGTTTATGGCAATACGATACTGCTCAAACTGAGGTTCTAACTCGCGCTCTGAAGTGATATAAACCCGGCCATGTTTGGAAAGTATATTGATTAATTTTTCTGCAATTAAAGTATTTATTCCCTTACGGCCTTCGTCATGATGTGCTGTAAGTTTTGCAAATCGAAGAATAAAAAATGGCTCATCGCCTAAATTCTTTATATTTTCTTTTTGGGGTGAAAATTGTGCCGGGTGCAGATACGCTAATTCATGATAACCTTTATAGCCGATTTTTTTATGTTCCCATTTACCTACACTGCAACAATGAGGTGCAAGAATATTTGTCGCCCATGGGTAAGCTAACTTTGCAAACCATGGAACAACTTCTGCATCATCTTCATTAACCACAATGCTTTTGATGCCAAGCAATTTTCCAACATGTGCAATTTCAGCAGATGTACCAATCATAATCTGCGGCTTAAATCGCAGACAAATTTTAAAAAACTGAAAATCACGTTTGAGTAATTTTAATGCAATTGAAAATTTATCATCCCTCCTGCCCTCAGGATTGATGTTGATGTATTGCATATCCGCATGTTGGAGTAAATCTTCAAGAATATCTTTTTTCTTAATGAGAATCTGCACTTCATGACCTGCTTGCTGTAATGCAACAACTGTATTTTTAAACAAATGAAAATGGGCCGGATGACCCATATAAAACAAATAGCGCATTATTTAAATCAGATCTCTTTAATTACTTTATCTATTTTTTGTGCCAATGTTTTACTGACCGGTGCAACTGGCAATCTGAAATAATTCTGACAAATACCCATTTGTGATAAAACATATTTAATTCCTGATGGACTACCTTCAGCAAATAATAAGGGTATTAAATCAAGAAGTTGATAATGGAGTTTACGTGACTCTACCATCTTACCTTGCAATGCGAGACGTACCATCGTGCTGAATTGTTTTGGATAGGCATTAGCAATAACAGAAATTACACCATCGGCACCTGAAGCAATTAAAGGCATAGTGATAGCATCATCACCTGAAATAACTAAAAAGCCTTTGTTTCTATGATGTATCAGATACATAATCTGTTCCATGTTACCGGAAGCTTCTTTTATACCAATGATATTTTTACAACTTGAGGCAATTTCAAGAGTTGTTTGTGGTAATAGATTGCTGCCTGTTCTGCCCGGTACATTATAAAGAATAATGGGTAACTGTGATGCACCGGAAAGTGTTTTATAATGCTGCACTATGCCGGACTGATTTGGTTTATTATAATAAGGTGAAACCGAAAGAATGGCATCCGCCATTTGGTCGTTTATGTGTTCTAGTTCACGTGCAGTTTCAAGTGTGTTGTTTCCTCCTACCCCAAAAACTATATGTGTTCTTTTTTTATTAACCTCTCCAATAAATTTTAAAATATCCTTTTTTTCTTCTTTAGAAAGGGTCACTGACTCACCGGTAGTACCCATTACAACTAAATAATCAACACCTCCTTTAATTACATGATTAACGACATTGCGAAGTGCATCAAAGTCTGTTTTTCCACTTTTTAAAAAAGGTGTTACCAATGCAACACCTGTCCCTGAGAATTTATTCATTTATCGTGTCCAATATGTTTGAGATAATTATTTACATGGTCTATAAACTGAGGAAGTGTAACCTGACCATTAACACTAATCATAAAATCGTAAAGCCCAGCATACCCCTTTTCATAACGTCCTATTTTAAAACCAGCCTTTGTTGCAGCGCTGATATACCTTAAAGGCATGCAGCGATCTACATTAAGGCAAATCAGATAATCAAAATCGAGATTGATAAACTTGGAAATCATAGGATGCGATGGCTTGAAATGCCAATTGAGATTTTTCTTGGTAAAAAAATCAAGTCCAAGTTTTGAAAATCGCATTGGCGGAAGTTCATTGGCATCATAATATCCAAGTGCAAGAACATCTTTCTTAAAATCGTCACGCAGATGTTTTACATAGGCTTTTACAATTTCATAATTACGTTCAACAGTGGCATCATACAAAATACCAATAGTACGGGCATTACTAAAACTAGTAGTGCGTGGTTGATGATGCTGACGCTGCAACTCACGGTAAAATAAATAGCTCGCAGCCTTTTGTTTTATTGCCTTACCTATTTTCATTGAAGCATTTTTAAGAAATCGTCTTCTGAGATAATGTTGATTTTAAGTTTCTCTGCTTTTTCAAGCTTAGCCGGACCACAGTCACTACCTGCAAGCAGAAAACTTGTCTTTGAACTGAGAGAGCCTGAAACCTTACCTCCATTAATCTCTATTGTTTCTTTTAATTTATCGCGCTCAAATTTCTGAAATACTCCTGTAATCACAAAACTCAATCCTTTAAGTTTTGTTCCTGCGTCACGCACTGAAGAAGCATCAAGTTCAAACAACAGTCCTGACTCCTGAAGTTGCGCTACCACATTAATGTTAGCCGGCTGACGAACAAAGTCAAAAATACTTGCTGCAATTTTATCGCCTACTTCCGGTGTTTGCATCAATTCTTCAAGTGTTGCCTGGCTGATTTTATGATAAGACCCAAAATGACGTGCTAACTTTTTTGCTGTAGTATCACCTACAAATCTAATACCTATAGCAAAAAGCACACGTTCAAAAGGAACTTGTTTGGATTTTTCAATTGCTTCGAACAAATTACTTACTGTCTTTTCTCCCATTCTTTCAAGCTGCAGTAAGTCATCGGAATTAAGGTGATAGATATCGGCAACATTTTTAAGTAGTCCGGCTTCAACTAATTGGTCAATGGTTTCAACACCAAGTCCATCAATATTCATTGCCTTTCGTGAAGTAAAATGCACCAACCTACCTTTTATTTGTGGTGGACAACCATTTTCATTCGGGCAATAGTGATTGGCCTCACCTTCCTGCCTAATAAGTTCTGTTCCACAATCAGGGCAATGTGTAATGTATTTTACCGGCATTGCTCCGGCTTCACGCATAGATAGGTCCACTCCGGTAATTTTGGGTATAATTTCTCCACCTTTCTCTACAAAAACAGTGTCGTGCAGATGTAAGTCAAGTTTCTGAATCTGATCGGCATTATGCAATGAAGCACGTTTTACAGTTGTCCCTGCCAATAAAACAGGTTTTAAATTGGCAACCGGTGTTATTGCTCCTGTACGGCCAACCTGATAAACTACTTCATTGAGAATAGTTGTAGCCGATTCTGCTTTGTATTTGTAAGCAATAGCCCATTTGGGCGACTTCGCTGTAAAGCCTAGTTCCTCTTGCTGACGGAAATTGTTTACTTTAATAACTATGCCATCAATATCAAATGGTAGTGAATCCCTTTTTTGTCTCCATGTTTCAATAAATTGAAATACGTTTTCAATCGAATCGCAAAGTCTGTAATGTGATGAAATTTTAAATCCCCATTCGGCAGCCATTTTAAGTCCGTCATAATGTGTTGAAAAATCAAAATCACCATATAGTGCATAGAGAAAACAATCAAGTTTACGTCTTGCAACTTCACTGCTGTCTTGTAGTTTAAGTGTGCCTGCAGCTGAATTTCTCGGGTTGGCAAACGGTGTCTCGCCAATGTCTGCACGTTCATTATTTATTCTTTCAAAAGTTTTTTTATCGAGAATGATTTCACCTCTTATTTCAAACTCATCAGGAAAATTATTGCCCATAAGACTTAACGGAATTGATCGAATAGTTCGAACATTAATCGTCACATCATCACCACGAACACCATCGCCCCGGGTTACAGCCCTAAGCAGTTTTCCGTTTTTATACGTCAGGCCAATAGCTACACCATCAAACTTTAACTCGCATACATATTCAAAATTGCTACCAATTACTCTCCTGATCCTTTCATCGAAATCGCGCAGTTCCTCTTCTGAATAAGTGTTACCCAACGACATCATTGGATAATTATGAGTAACAGTTGCGAACTCTTTAGAGACATATCCCCCTACACGTTGTGATGGCGATTCTGAACTCCGCAATTCAGGAAATTGATTTTCCAACGCAATCAATTCCTGAAGCATGACATCAAACTCATAATCAGTGATGGCGGGTTGGGCCTTTACGTAGTACAAATAATTATGATGATTAAGATCAACAGTCAGCTGTTTAATCTTTTCTATGGCTTCTTTTTCAGAAATTTTACTCATAAACCTATATGTTGCAAAAATAAGAATAGTTGTCCAAAGAAATTCTGCTACAAAAGTTAAAAGAATCTTCCGAAATTTGCAGTTTCAGAATTCATTTTGAAATCAAATGAACAAACCACTACATCACTTTTTCACTGCCGATCACCATCGTTTAGAAAAGCTATTAGATAATGCCATCATTACAATTCCTGAAATTGATATGACATTTTATTTGCCTTTTCGCTCAGGTTTATTGCGACATATAAAAATGGAGGAAAACATTTTGTTTCCGGCAGCAAAAGCTATTGATGCAAACAAGATGAAAGAGATATTACTTCAATTTAGATTGGAACATGGTGCATTGACAGCGTTAATGGTTCCACCACCTACTCCTGACTTAATTAAAGTTATAAAACATATTCTCGAAAAGCATGATTTTGAAGAAGAGAAACCCGGGGGGCTTTATGATATATGTGAGTTACTGACACAGGCTCAGACTCAGAATTTATTACAACAACTTGCAAACACACCTGAAGTTCCACTACATCCGCCTAATCATACAACTTTTGCATTTGATGCTGCAAAAAGAGTATTGTTAAGAGCAGGGTATGATTATGATGTCATTGTTAAGTAGGAAAGTTTTAAAATTTATAAGTTAGAATGCTTTGAAAGCAAAAACAGTTTTGCTTGAAGCAATTGAAAATTACATGCATTACAGCAACGACTCTATCAGCGCTTTCAACTGTGGGTCAGATGGGCGCGCTGCATCAGCCTCAACTATTTTGCCTTCTTTATCAAGAAGTATAAAACGTGGAATACCTTTAATATCATATTCTTTTAGAAACGGCAATGCCTTATCAGGTGCAAATAGTTGTGTTCCTTGCATCTTGTTTTCTTCTATGTATTTCTTCCAGTTTTCTTGCTTATCCCAAGCACAAATTCCAATAAAAGCAATATCCTTTCCTTTTAAATCTTCCTGTATTTTTTTCATAAATGGCATTTCGGCTTTACATGGACCACACCATGTTGCCCAAACATCAATATAGACAACCTTACCTTTGAAGTCACTCAAAGAAAAAGTCTTTCCTTTAATATCCTGAAGAGAAAAATCAGGTGAAGTATTGCCTTTCTGTAATTTACTCAACATAGCAAACTTTTCATCTAAGCTTGCCTGAACATCTTTGTCAGAAATCAATTTCTTTATAGCAGTATAAGAAACTTTCAAATCATTTCCACTCTTAAGGCCATCTTCGATAATCAACCTTCCTAAACCATTTCTAACTATAGTACTCTGCACCCTTTCCAAAACTGCATTTGAAAATTCCATTAAGAAATTCCGGGTAGAATCTTCCCGAATCTGTTTATATGCTTGTTTAGAAAAAAAATCTGACAATAATTTCAAATAACGCTCATTCTTTACTGATGACTCATCATTAAAATTAAAATTTTTAAATGCATCAGGATAACTTTCAGACACTTTAAAATCTTCATTATGCTTTATATATCCATGGTACATTTCATAACTTGCTATGTTATCCAGTTGGGCAAATTCAATGTCTTTTTTTTCTGCAGCAGCAAATTCCTTCTCTAAAACAAATCCTTTTAGTAATTCATTTTTAAGGGCAGCAGCGGAATCAACGGATTCTAAAAACTTTTTTTCATCATAACGACCAATCAAAGCCATGTTATCCAATAACTCCAACTTCTCTGACAAAAGTATTTTTTGAGCTAAGTAGTTGTTTTCATTCTCACCAACACCTTTGTATTTTACCGACTCATCAAACATTTTGGTGTCAAGTGTAAAATAAAGATTATCGCCCGGTTTCAGGAATGCATCAGTAAACTCGTCACCATGTGAAATACTATAATAATCTCGCTCCAACTTCATCGTGTCGGTAAATGACCCATCCTTATTTAAATAAATAATTATACTCTTCTTTAAGTTATCGCCAGATATCATAATTGAATCTGATTTCGGATTTGATATTTTACCGGAAAGAATAACGTTTTGTGCATTGCAAATAGAAACCGTTGCTGCCAAAAACAATGTAAGTATTATTTTCATTTTATAGAGTTTTGATAATACAAAAATACTTATTAATTTATTTCACAAGATCACACAAACAATCATTACGACTAATTAAAGAAGAATAAAATCAATAAATACAATTACTGATAAATCAATTTTATCGTTTGCTTATACCCATCAGAAGAAATCAATTGAGCAAAATAAACACCTTTCACAGGTAGTGAAGGTGCGACTGTTATCTTTTGCGATGTTTTGCTATTGAATGATGCCTGATAAACTATTTGCCCTAAAGGATTAAATATTTTTACTGCTGAAAGTTGTTTCACTGCAGCAATCTGGAAGGATTGATTAAAAGGAATTGGATAAATACTCCCAACCTGTGAATCATATTCATTGATAGCAAGAAAACTACAACCAAGCATGGCAGCAAATCCATCTGCACGCCCATAGCCCCAACTGTTATTTGGTATTGTACCCGTAACCAATGAATCTAACATTGCATTTTGTGTGATACAATTTTTAATATCCTGCCACGATGCATTGGGATAGCGTTGGAGAATGAGTGCAGCAATTCCGGCAACTACAGGTGATGCTGTAGAAGTGCCTCCATCTCTGATGTGCATACAGCCTAAAGCCTTACTTGTGACAGGAAGATTGGGTAACACATTATAAGCGCCTGCTGCAAGAGACATGCCGCCACTGGCACAAATTTCAGGTTTTAGACGAGCATCACGTGTAGGGCCATGACTGCTTTGAGGTGCTAATGCCCCGGGAGTATAGTTGGTAGTTGAAACAAAAAGATTGTTGGTGCAGTCCATATAGGTCATACGGTTTTTATGTTCACCAACTGTAATTACTTTGTCACTACATGAAAAACTACTTACCATAGTCTGGTCATAATCGGGTGAAACATAATTTATAATTTCTGGAAATTGTTGTGGCGTTGGCAGTGCTGTAGATGGTGTCATTTGAAAACTCCATAAATCAAACTTTCCTGTTTGAGTTGATGAGAGTCTGTAGCGATACTGAGTGCTGTCAGGAATAATATTAAATATCATACTGTAGCGCCCGTTAGAAAGTGAAGCAAAACGCTGCACGAGTGCAATACGATTTCCTGAAACACCCCACATAGTATCAGTTCGAATTGTCCCTAAATTTTGAGATACAGTATAATAGTTCCCCATTGTCTGAAGTTCATAACCAGAAGTTACATTATCTGCACCAACAGCAAATTTCATTTGAGTAAAGTTAGCTACATCAGCCCACATTTCTAAATAAATAGAGTTACCATAAGCAGTGTTATAATTAAACCATGTAAACGATGTATCATTGGCAGCAGTATGCAAATGCTGAACATGAATAGGTATATTTCCGGCATTTCCGGCTGCACAAACAAGTGAACGACCATTCCGCTGTGAGATGAGATTAGAGATAGCCTGTGCCTGCAAATCTTTTCCATCATGCGAACCATAATAAGTTCCTGCACTGATATTAATTACACAAGGCTTATTGAGAGCATACGCTTTTGAATAAATATAATTTACAGCATCAGCAACTGTTGTTAACCAATCATTGTCTGTAAGGTTCCAGTTTACACAAACAGAAATAATATCAGCAGCAGGGGCTACACCTTTATGATCGTTCAATGCAAGACCATTACCGGCCCCCATACCTGTGACGTGTGTGCCATGTCCATTGCTATTATCAACATGAGCAGAAGCATTGCCTGCATCAACATCCGCTGCTGTAAATTCTGTTCCGTAATTATACGGCATGGGTGCAGCACCTACTGATAAATTATGATCCCAGATATACAACACACGTGTACTGCCGTTAGCATGTTTGAAATCAGGATGAGAAAAATCAATTCCGGAATCAATAAAGCCCATTACTACGCCACTGCCATCGTAGCCTTGCGGCAAAGGCGCCATGCCATTCTGAACCGGATTGATGTTATTGCGCACACGCATAGAATCATCTAATGCTACAAGTTGCATTCCGTTATCTTCAACTGCTTTAACACTTGGAAGTGCTATCAATCCATTAACAGCACCTAATGGCATGACCAATGAAACAATATCACCTGCAACAAACTTTACCTCACCTTTATTCTGTTGAATATAATTCTGAATAACACCTACATCTCCCTGCACAAATAATGCTAAAGGGCGTGTTGCCGGATACGGCCCGGATATCTTTTTAGCAAGTGAAAAATTTATCTTACTCATATCCTGAGCAAATGCACCTTGAAGATTGAATATTAAAATTATTAAGAAGGAAACATGTAACTTTTTCATCATTATATTATTGGTCAACAATTTTAAATAAAAAAATCTGTTATGATTGTAAGGAGTAACTCACTTATTAACAAATTTACAACAAAAACACTTTTCTATACCATAAATCTAAGCTCCATAAATTTATGTTAACATTTCAATGTATTGAGTAAAAATTTCAGAATGAAATGATAAGTTTGCAGCCCCGTACAATCAATTTATGATCAGAAAATATTCTCTCTTTTTACTTCTTTTTTTACAAATTCAAATTTTAAACGCCCAGGACAAACCAACCCGATTTACTATTAGTGGTTATGTTAAAGATGCAGCAACAGGTGAAGCATTAATTGGCGCTAATGTGTATCTCCGCGAGACAATGAAAGGTGTTCAGACAAACACCTACGGCTATTATTCCATTACTGTTGATGCTGCCGACAGCATTACATTAATGAGCTCATTTGTTGGTTATAGTGACTATATGCAAAAAATGCATATTACCAAAGATGTCAGGATAAATATTAACCTTCGTAACAAATACATAGAAACTCAAGAAGTTGTTATTACTGCTAAGAAAGAAGACCAGAATGTTAACAGCACACAAATGGGAACTGTTCAGCTTGATGTGGAACAGATAAAAACACTGCCTGCCTTTATGGGTGAGGTTGATATTTTAAAAACCATTCAATTGCTGCCCGGAGTGCAATCTGCCGGTGAAGGCAACACAGGATTTTATGTTCGTGGTGGTGGTCCGGATCAAAATCTTATTTTATTGGATGAAGCATTAGTATATAATGCCTCGCATTTATTCGGTTTTTTTTCAGTGTTTAATTCCGATGCAATCAATAATGTTTCTTTGATTAAAGGTGGTATGCCTGCAAATTATGGAGGACGACTTGCATCTGTATTAGATATTTCGCTAAAAGAAGGAAACAACAAAGAGTTTAAGGCTGAAGGTGGATTGGGACCAATTGCCTCACGACTGACGTTGCAAGGCCCTATTCAAAAAGAAAAATCATCATTCATTGTATCAGGTAGGCGCACATTTATTGACCTTTTTCAACGCCCTCCATTTGTAAAAAAAGGTTCAAATGCTGCTAACAACACCTATTATTTCTATGACTTGAATGCAAAAATAAATTATCAACTTTCGGATAAAGACAGACTTTTTTTAAGTGGCTATTTTGGCAGAGATGTGTTTAACTTTAAGAGTGCCGACACAGGATTTAAGTTCAGAATCCCGTGGGGTAACGCTACTGCTGTTTTACGATGGAATCACCTTTTCAGTGATAAATTATTTGTGAATACTTCAATCATATTTTCTGATTACAACTTTGCTTTCAGCGCCAAGCAGGAAAGTTTTAGTTTTAATATTTTTTCAGGCATCAGAGATTACAATGCAAAAATTGACTTTAACTGGTTTCCGATTATCACACACAATGTTAAGTTTGGAGTAAACTACACTTATCATCGCTTTACTCCAACAAGTGCAGAGGCCAGTCAGGATTCAACTGAGTTTGATCTTGGAGGAGTAAACAGACTCTATGCTCATGAAGCAGCTGCTTACATTAATGATGACTGGACTATTAGTGATAAATTTTCGGTAAGTGCCGGCTTGCGTTATTCACTATTCGATTTTACAGGACCCTTTACTCGCTATGTTAAGAACGAAGACAATGAAACTGTTGATACTATTTATTACAAAACAAATGAAACTGTTGGATTCTATCATGGACTTGAGCCACGCATTTCTGCTAAATTTTCATTAGACAAAAACTCTTCAATAAAAGCCTCATTCACTCAAAATTATCAATATGTACACTTAGCATCATTTACTTCAGTCACACTGCCAACAGATGTTTGGGTTCCAAGCAGTGACAGAGTTAAACCGCAAGACGGAAGGTTGTATGCAGCCGGATATTTCAGAAACTTTCATCAGAATATGTTTGAAACATCCGTAGAGGTTTACTATAAAACCATGCGTAATCAAATTGAATATCGCGAAGGCGCACAAGCTGATGATGATGTTAAAAATAATACCGATAACAATTTTGTTTTTGGTAAAGGATGGAGTTATGGTGCTGAATTTTTTATTAAAAAAGCAAAAGGGAAATTAAATGGATGGGTTGGGTACACACTTAGCTTTACTGACAGGAAATTTCCGGATATAATGAATGGAAAAACTTTTCCGGCAAAGTATGACAGGCGACATGATATTTCTGTTGTGGTGTCATATAATGCAAGCAAAAGTTGGACATTTGGTTTGACATGGGTTTACGCAACAGGTAATGCAACTACCCTGCCTGTTTCAAGATATTTTATGTTCGGGCCATTAGATTTGCAAGGTGTTGTTTCAAGTGGATTGCCTAACATGTCAAGCGGACAAATTTATGATGTTTATGGAGACAGAAATTCGTACAGAATGGCTGCCTACCATCGCTTGGATTTATCTGCAACCTATATCAGGAAAAAGACAAAAAGGTTTGAGTCGAGCTGGAATTTCAGCATCTATAACGTTTATAGCCGAATGAATCCCTATTTTATTTATTTCAATAATGAAGTTGATAAAGAAACAGGTGAATTTAAAATTCAGGCAAAACAAGTTTCGTTATTTCCAATCATACCTTCTGTTACTTATAACTTTAAATTCTGATGTACATGAAAATAAATCATCTTAAACTACTTGTATTAATCTTTTCTGCAATAGTATTATTCATCTCTTGCGAAAAAGATATTACAGTTAATCTCCCAAAACAGAAACAACAATATGTTGTAGAAGGCTATATTGAAAATGGGTTGCCTGCCTATGTCATGCTTTCCAAAACAGCAGATTATTTTTCACCTGTTGATTCTACAGCATTACAACAATACATGGTCAAAAATGCTACCATAGTTATTTCTGATGGTGACATTACAGACACACTCCTACAGGTTGATCCGTCAATTGGTTATTTCTATTTCTCACCAAAAATTATTGGACAAACAGGTAAAAACTATTCACTACGCATCATTACGCCCGACAATGAATTGCTTACTGCTGAAACCAAAATGCTCCCTGCCGTTCCATTAGATAGTGTATGGTTTAAAATTCAGGAAGGGAAAGATTCATTAGGTTATGTATGGGCACATTTAAAAGATCCTGATACTTTAGGAAATTGCTATCGGTGGTTTGCCAAACGATTAAACAAGGATAAAATGTTTATTGCACCATCAGGCTCAGTGTTTGAAGATAAATTTATTAATGGCAAAGCATTTGATTTTGCTTACAACCGTGGGCATTTGCCAAACAGTACAGCGTCTGAAGATGAGAATGAAGAAGCAGGATTTTATAAGACCGGTGACACCATAATGGTAAAATTCTGTACCATAACAGAAGAGAGCTATAAGTTTTGGCGTCAGGCCGAATCACAGGCCGGAAGCAGTGGCAGTCCTTTTGGTTCGCCAGCAGTCTTTCCTACAAATATTAAAGGTGGTATTGGAATTTTTGAAGCTTTTAACCCGACATTCTATACAGTAATTGCAAAGAAGCCGGATTAAGTTTTTGTCTATTTATTTAATTAATTTACCTGCCAAACGCAGTAAATGGATTTCAGCGGTTTTGTTATTATACTGTGCATTAACCAAACGTACTAAGGCATCATATAAACTTTCCTGCGATTGATTTAATTGCAAAAGATTTGCACTACCTAAACGATAGCTGGCAAGATATACACTTGCGTTTTCACGTGCAGCATCAGTATTCTCAATTTCTAAATTAAGTATCTCCTGTGCTTTCTGAAAAGCATTCCATGTATTATTGAAATCTGCTATTTGGTTGGTGCGTGTCTGTTGATATTCAATTTGTGAATTGATGTAATTCAATTTTGTATTACTAATTTGTCTCGAATTATTGAAACCGTTAAATAAATTATATCGAGCAGTAATTCCAAACTGTGGGCCGTTTGTTCTGTTCAAAGAAAACAATCCGGCATCGTTGCGGTTTTCATTGTAATAATAACCTGCCAGGCCGGTAATTACAGGCATACGCAATCCCTTCATAGAATTCAGCTGCAAACGATTTACTTCTACATTCAACTTGCTCACTTGCATTGCTGTGTTTTGTTGTAAGCCATTCAGCAAATCACCCATTGAAGACATAGCCATAAATGTGATTGTGTCTTCTGTCTGAAGCATGGTGTCGGCAGAAAATTGCAATAAACGTTTTAACTCTATCATTGCATTATTGACATCTGTTTCTTTATTCAACTTCTGCGAAAGCATTGCATTATAATCTACTTTCGACTGCAGATAATCCAGCTTAGAGGCTGAACCAATTTTATATTTACTATCTGCTATCTGAAGTCTGTCTGCATAAAATTTCAATGTTTCATTAATGCTTGACAGCAACAACTTTTCTTTTACAACAGTAAAATAAGTTTTGCTTACATTCTCAATCACATCTTCAATGTTTGCCTTCAGCTGCTCTTTTCCTTGTTTTGAGAGTGCAGAATTTTTATTATATTCAGAAAACATAGTAAGTCCATCAAATAAAACCCACTCCAATACTGCACTGCCTGCAATTGTTGACTGGCCTGCATTTTGTTTTTCCGTAGAAGTGCCATTACTTAACTCCTGCACCACATTATTATTTGCCTTAATATAGCTGCCATTCAAATTTACCTGAGGCAACATTCCTGCATTACCTAATGTCGCATTGTTATTGAGAATTGTACTTTGATTCCTTGCAATTCGAATTGAGAAATTATCATTAAGTGCTTTCTCTAATGCCTGTTGCAAGGTAAACACCTGCTGACTTTGTGCCTGAACGAAGAAAAAACAAATCAATACTGTTAATCGTACCTTAATCATAAATTACCTTTTCTTTTTTTCGTGAAAAAACTGAATACATTGCAGGAATAATATACAAAGTAAATATCAGAGAGAAAAGCACACCACCAACAATTACAATACCCATTGACATTCGGCTCTTTGCTCCTGCGCCTAATGCTAATGCAATGGGCAGTGCTCCTAATGAAGTCGCAAGACTTGTCATTAAAATTGGCCGGAAACGTGATACAGAACCATGAATAATAGCCTCTGATCGCTCAACTCCTTTTTCACGAAGCTGATTAATAAACTCAACTATCAGAATTCCATTTTTGGTAACAAGGCCTATGAGCATGATAATACCAATCTGACTGAAAATATTTAATGTCTGATTAAAATACCACAAGGAAATCAGTGCACCACAAATAGCTAGGGGAACTGTAATCATGATAATAAATGGGTCAACAAAACTTTCGAACTGTGCTGCCAACACCAAATAAATTAAAATAATTGCAAGCACAAAAGCAAACCAAACATTTGAACTACTCTCGGCAAAGTCACGTGACGGACCGGTTAAATCAGTCGAAAAACTTTCATCAAGCAAACTGTCACCAATATTTTTCATTTCATTAATTCCATCACCAATTGTGTAGCCCGAAGCAAGTCCTGCTGATATGGTTGCTGACTGATAACGATTAAAATGATACAGCTGTGGTGGACTGCTGATTTCATTTACTTCAATTAAATTGTCAAGTTGAACAAGACCTCCACTATTTGTTTTTACATAAAGTTTAGAAAGGTCGTAAGGGACATCACGATTTTCACGATCTACCTGGCCGATGACCTGATATTGTTTTCCTTGCATGATAAAATATCCGAATCGTTGTCCGCTGAAAGCTAATTGAAGTGTTTGTGCAATATCATCAACAGACACTCCTAATGCATTTGCCTTAGCTCTGTCAATGGAAACATTCAGTTCAGGTTTGTTGAATTTCAGATTGACATCCACACCCTGAAATACTGGGCTTTTATTTGCTCTATCTAAAAACGCTGGTACAACATCTCTTAACTTATCGAATTCCTGATTTTGCAGAACAAATTGAACAGGTAATGCGCTTCTTGATCCACCTGCGGACAATGATTGTTCCTGAAGAACGAAAACTCTTGCATCAGTCATCTTACGAGTAATTCCCGAAAGTTGATCTGCAATTTCTTGTTGCGAACGCTCACGCTTGTCAGGTGTTGTAAGTACAATGCGTGCAAAGCCTGAATTTACTGCTCCAGCTCCGGTAAAGCCTGGTGCAGTTACTGTAAGCAATCCATTCTTCTCAGGTATAGAGTCTTCAATGACATCAGAAATTTTCACGATAAAATTATCTGTATATTCATAAGAAGCTCCCTCAGGTGCTGTAATCAATAGTCGCAGCCAGTTTCTGTCTTCTAATGGTGAAAGTTCACTTGGCAAACTTCTGCCTAAAATAAAAATTATCACAATAGCAGAGCCTAAAATTGTCCATGCGCGCCATCTTGCTTCCATAAACCACTTTAGCGAATTTTCATAAGCCTGATTCATCCTTTGAAAAAACGGTTCTGTCTTTTCATAAAATTTTGAATGCTTCTTATCCTTTCTCACTAAGCGCGCATTTAGCATTGGCGTTAAGGTTAACGACACAAAAGCAGAAATAAGCACTGCCCCAGCAATGACCACACCAAACTCCCTGAATAGTCGCCCAACGAATCCTTCCATAAAAACTACAGGAAGAAAAACCGCTGCTAATGTGACAGAGGTGCTGACTACAGCAAAAAATATTTCTTTGGTTCCTTCAATTGCTGCTTTGTTGGGTGAAAGTCCGGCTTCAATTTTTTTATAAATATTTTCAGTAACCACAATACCATCGTCCACCACCAATCCTGTAGCAAGGACTATGGCTAAAAGCGTTAACACATTAATTGAAAATCCTGCAATGTACATAATGAACATTGCTCCAACCAACGAGACAGGTATATCTATCAATGGACGAATGGCTACAAGCCAATCACGGAAAAATAAATAGATAATGATTACAACAAGGGTAATTGCAATGAAAAGTGTTTCTTCAACCTCGGTAATTGATTTCTTTACAAAAGTTGTATTGTCAAGAGCTATTCCAATTTTAATATCAGATGGCAGGTCAACTTTTATTTTTTCTAACCGTTTATAAAATTCATCGGCAATTTCAATGTAATTGCTTCCCGGTTGTGGCACAAGAGCAATACCTACCATTGGAATACCTGATTCCCTTAGAATAGTTTCTTCATTCTCCGGCCCTAATTCTGCAAGACCTATATCTCTAAAGCGAATAAGTTGATCACCATTATTAACGATAATCATATTATTGAAATCGTCTTCACTATGAAGCTGTCCTGTAGTACGTACAACAAGTTCAGTATTGTCACCTGCAATTTTTCCAGCCGGCAATTCTACATTTTCACGGTTTAATGCATTTTGAATATCCTGAACTGTAAGTTTATATGCTGCAAGCTTATCTGGATAAATTCTTAAACGCATTGCGTATTTACGCTGTCCCCATATCTGTAAAGTACTTACTCCGGGAATGGTGATTAGCTGCTGACCGATTACATTCTCTGCATAGTCACTTAAATCAAGTGTATTCCGCGTATTACTCTGAACCGTGAGCGATATGATGGCATCGGCATTAGCATCGGATTTGGTTACGACTGGCAATCCATCAATGTCTCGTGGTAAAGTACGAACAGCTTGTGACACTTTATCTCTTACGTCATTGGCTGCTGCTTCGAGATCAGAATTCAAATTAAATTCAACCGTAATATTACTTGTTCCCTGACTGCTTGTTGAAGAAATCGAACGAATACCCTGAATACCGTTAATTACTTTTTCAAGCGGTTCTGTAATCTGCGACTCAATAATATCTGCATTGGCACCGGGATACGATGTTCTTACATTGATAATTGGCGGATCAATAGATGGATACTCTCTGACACCAAGAAAAGTATAACTGATGATACCGAATAACAGTATCACTAAGGACATAACTATGGCAAGAACGGGGCGTTTTACACTTATTTCACTCAGATCCATACGCCTACTTTACCTCGCTGAATTTAATATCACTTCCTTTTCTAACCTGCAAAATTCCCGTTGTCAATACAGTATCACCCACCGTCAGTCCTGTAGTAACTTCTATCATATCTGCAGTACGTTCCCCTGTCTCAATTATCTTTTCTTCTGCCTTACCGCCTTTGCTTACAAATACTTTCTTACCTTTTAAAATTGGAATTACAGCCTGAGTAGGAATCAGTATTGCATTTTCTGTGATTTTAAAATCAACCTGAATATGCGCAAATGAGCCAGGTGTCAATGTATGATCGCTGTTTGAAGTGTAAGCACGAAGGCGAACCATCCTTGTTGAAGGGTCTATCATTGGATTGATTGCTGCTATCTCACCTTCATATTCCTTCTTATTTACATCTGTAGTAAATCTGATTTTCATTCCCTTACTGATATAAGGTAGATACTTCTCCGGAACAGTAAAGTCTATTTTTAATGGGTTGACCTGATAAACTGTAGCAATAACGGCTGACGAGTTTACGTAGTTGCCAATACTTATATCTCTGATTCCAACAATACCATCGAAAGGTGCATATATTTCTGTTTTAGTAATCTGAAAATTTAAATAATCTATTTCAGCCTTCTGAGTGGCCGCTTCGGTTTGTGTTTCTTCTACCTCTTCAGTGCTAACCCCACCTATTTCCAATAGCTTTTCCTGTCGCTTTAGCCTGTCCTGTGTTTGCTTTAAAACAGCTGTACTTTTTGAAAGATTTGCTTTCAAATCATCATTATAAATCTGTATCAACAGTTGACCCTTCTTAACCGGCTGATCATCTTTAAATAATATTGCAACAATGCGCCCGGAAATCTCTGCGCGCAAGTCTGTCTGTTCATAAGCATTGATTGTTCCATTCGCCTTTAAATTACTTTCAAGAACTTGAGAACGTACAATAAACCCTGTAACAGGAACTGCTGCTGCATTTGCTTTACCACCAAACTTTGAAGTTTTAGTTCCAGGGAAAAATATCAACTTAACAGCAATTAATCCTGCAATGATTAATCCTATCAATAAAAATCGTGATGCTTTCATAAATTATTCAAAAGTCATAAAAGGCACAAAAGTATAATTTTGTTTTATGAATTGATTGTTTTCACTTTAAATAATTAACAAGCTTAAGAGAATTTCATATAAGAATTTAATATAAAGTAAATAGCAATACGCCATTCCATGAATCGGAAAAATTGTCGTCATTTTCTTTGTTATATAGACAATATGACTTACAAACTCACTCAATTATACCGGTTTTGTCATAAAAAAGTTAATGGAATTGAATTTGATATATGCTTTGTACATTAACAATTAAAACAAAAACAAAATGACACTCATTAAATTTAAAAACGAACCGGCATCAAGAATGATGGACCGCTCACCATTATTCAGTGATTTGTTCAACGACTTCTTTGAAGGTGTGGTTAGCAACAACATCACGAAATCATTCAGTCCTTCTGTAAACGTTAAGGAATCTGATCACGAATTTAAACTTGAACTTGCAGCTCCCGGTTTGAGCAAAGATGATTTCAAGATTAACATTGAGAATGACATGTTGAACATCAGTGCGGAGAAGAAAGAAGAACAAGCAACACAGAACGAAAAGTACACCCGCAAAGAATTTTCGTATGCAAGCTTTAAGCGTACATTCACTTTGCCGGAAACCGCTGACAGTGAAAAAATTTCAGCAGCCTATGACAACGGTGTAATGACTTTGGTAATCCCTAAAAAAGATGAGGCAAGACCAAAACCGTTGCGTGAAATAAAAATTTCATAATTTAATTTGGTTTATTTAGTGGAAAATCCTCTTGTAATAAATTGCAGGAGGATTTTATTTTATACCATCAATGAAAGACCAACTCCGGCAAGTATAACTGCCATCTTAATAAAGTTAAAACGATGGTTGCTATCACTTTCAAACAAAATAGTTGTGCTAATATGTAGAAAGATTCCAATTACAATAGCCATAATTTTACTAAACCATTCCGTCATCAAAGTATCACCCAGATAAATACCAAAGAAAGCACCCACCGGTGACATTGCCGCAAATACTACTAATGAAAAAACTGAAATTGTCTTTGAAACACCTGACTGCATAAGCATACTCATTAAAGCAAATGCAACCGGAATATGGTGCATAGCAATGCCCATCATGAGTGATTGGCGTTGCTGCTCATCAGCCATAGGTACACCCTCAAAAAATGCATGAATACATAAACTAATCATCATTGATACCGGAAACACAGCATGAGATTTGTTCTCATGCAAATGAATATGTCCATGTTCAATTCCCTTTGAAAAATATTCAAGAATAATTTGAAATATAAAACCGGCCATAATATAAATGCCAATGGATTTATCGCCTTGACTAAAAACTTCAGGAACTAAATGTGTGATGGTAATACCAAACAAATAAGCACCTGAAAATGCCAGAGATAGTTTAAGCAATGCATCGTTACTTTTATTCAATAAAAAATAAAGCAGCCCACCACCTGTTATCAGCAGAAATAAAACAATAAATGATGCCGTCATTGTGGTTTTTGTGTTATAAAAATCATTCGTTCACTACTTTTTTCCTCAAACGGGTTTAAAGCATAGTCGCCAAAGATATGTTTTGTAATCAAGCCAACGCGATTAAAGTGGTTTAGAAAAGTATTTTTTGAAATAATCTGAACCGATTCTGTAAACTTAAAATCCTTACCTGCATCATTAAAGTGAATTGTTTTTTCTATGGTATTCCCATCAGAGTACTTATAAATTGAAAAATCTATTCCCTCTACTTTCTTTATATGTTGTTGTGGTGTTTTACTTTTGATAAGATTAGGATTAAAAAAATCAAGAATAAAGTAACCACCGGGTTTTAAAGACATAGATGCTGTTCGTAAAGCTAAATGATTGTCATGGTCTGAATTGAAATAACCAAAACTGGTAAACAAATTTAGTGCAACATCATAGCAATTGGTTCTGAAAATTTCACGCATATCGTGGACATAGAATTCAAGACTTTGCCTTTCAAACTGTTTACAATATTCAATACTTTGTTCTGACAAATCAATGCCAGTAACATGATAGCCCTTGTCGGCAAGGAACATACTGTGACGACCTTTGCCACAGGCAATGTCTAAAATACTTGAATTTATTGACAAATGGATTTGCTCCAATAGATTATCCATAAAATATTCTGCTTCCTGATTATCTCTATCCTTGTACAGAATATGATAATAAGGTGAATCGAACCACGACTGAAACCATTTTTTCATAAAACACTTTTCTTTCTTCAGCCGGCAAATTTATCGCTATTTTTGACAACCTCATTTTAATTAATAATGGCAAAGATCAGAAGACTAAGTGTAAAACTCGGCCGTAAAAAAACCACAACACCCGGAGCACATCCCGGAAGCTTTTCTATTCCTTCAGATGCCTTAGTACCTAAGGCACTTTGTTTTATATATGACAATGATTCTTTTCAGGAGATTGATGTTACTCAATTCGACCAGTTAAAAAATGCATATCAGGAATTAGGTGAAAAAACACTTTGGTTGCATGTTTCAGGATTTGGAGATAAATCTTTTTATGAAAACCTTGCTTCACTTTTTCAATTGCATAGATTAGAGTTGGAAGATGTTTTTAATGTGTACCAACGTCCAAAAGTTGATGAATATGAGGGTCACTTATTTTTTGTAAGCAGACTGCTTAGCATGACTGATGAAACACTTAATAACGATCAGTTAAGTCTGATACTCGGAAAAAATTTCGTCATTTCCATTCAGGAAAAGCATCAGGATTTTTTTGATCCCATTCGTCAGCGCTTGAGAAATGGCAAAGGAAAGATGCGTACACTTCAAGCAGGTTACCTTGCATATGCTTTGATGGATGCTGTTATTGATTATTACTATCCGGCACTTGAAAAAATAGGCCTTAAATTAGACGATCTAGAAGATGAATTGTTAAGTAATCCATCACAGGATTCAATGAACAGGATACTTCAGATTAAAAGGGAGTTGATAGTATTCAGAAGAGCTATTTGGCCTGAAAGAGATAAAATTAACGACATTTTACGTTCATCATTTGACGAAGTACCTGAAGAAACAAAATTGTTTTTCAGAGATTCTTACGACCATTGTATTCAGATACTTGATATTGTTGAGAGCTACAAGGAGGTTACTGCAAGTTTAATGGATGTATATTTATCCAGTGTTAGTCATAAACTCAATCAGGTGATGAAGGTGCTCACCATAATTTCAACAATTTTTATCCCATTAACATTTATTGTTGGTCTTTATGGTATGAATTTTCAACTAACAAATCCCGAAACAGGAGAAAGTTTGCCTATGAACATGCCTGAATTATATTCGCCTTATGGCTATATTGGTGTCATTGCTGTAATGCTGCTGATAGTTGTAGTTCAATTGTACATTTTTCATCGCAAGGGTTGGATACGTTTCAGAGAATGACAGAGAAAAGCAACAATGGATTTTATATTAAAGTAGTAGTACCGTTACCACTACCTAATTTATTTACCTATTCAGTACCTGATACTCTTATTTCTCAAATTGAAATTGGGAAAAGAGTATTGATACAATTTGGAAGTCAGAAAATTTATGCTGCTATAGTTATAGAAACATCAGTAGAGAAATCTGACGATTATGAAGTAAAGCCAATTATATCAATAATTGATGAAATGCCTGTTGTTACAGAGAAGCAAATTGCAATGTGGCATTGGGTTCACAGTTACTATTTGTGCTTTTGGGGTGATGTAATGCAAGCAGCATTACCGGCAGAATTACGTTTGAGCAGCGAAACAAAAATTGTACTTAACACTGAGAAAGAAAGTGAGAGTGAATATCTGACTGACGATGAATTTTTGATATTGGAAGCTTTACATTCTGTAAAAGAATTAAGCCTGAAAGAAATATCACGTATTCTTGACCGCAAACATGTATTTCCGGTTGTTAAAACATTACTTCAGAAAAAACTGGTACTATCCGTTGAAAACATTGGTGAAGATTTTAAAATGCCTATGGCAAACTTCATCAGGAGAACAGAACAAACTAATGATCAGGATTTTTTAAAACAACAATTTGACCTTCTCGAAAAAAAAGCGCCAAGACAATTAGACGTGTTGATGCAATTACTTCTGTTAGAGAAGAATTATAGCGAAGGTAAAGTACCACAAAAAGTGCTGCTCCATAAATCAGGAGTAACTGCAGCAGTATTAAAACAACTACTAAAAAAAGGTTTGATTGAAATTCTTACTGAAAGAGCAACAGGCACAAAGTCATTTTTTAATAAAGATTTCTTTGAACTTAGCGAAGAACAATCAACTGCATTAAAAGAAATCAATAAATCTTTTACAGAAAAGCCTGTAACCCTACTACATGGTGTAACATCATCAGGTAAAACAGAGTTGTATATCAGGCTTATTGACGATTGCCTGAAAAAAGGAAGGCAAGCACTATACCTTCTTCCCGAAATTGCATTGACAACACAAATCATCACAAGGCTTGAGAAACATTTCGGCAATAAATTAATGGTTTACCACTCACGATTCAGTGATAATGAAAGAGCATCTGTCTATACAAGAATGATAGAAAATGGCATGACAAGTTCAGAGCCATTTGTTGTAATTGGTGCACGTTCATCTGTTTTTTTACCTTTCCATAAATTAGGACTTGTCATAGTGGACGAAGAACATGAAGCATCCTATAAGCAATTCGATCCGTCACCACGTTATCATGCACGCGACACAGCAATTGTATTAGCAAAACTTTTTGCGGCCAATGTATTATTAGGCAGTGCTACCCCATCAATTGAAACATACCACAATGCTATCACCGGGAAATACGGATTGGTTGAACTGTTTGCAAGACATGCAGATATAGCACCTCCGCAAATTCAATTGGTGAATATTAAAGAACTCACTTTTAAAAGACAGATGAAATCGCATTTTTCACCAGCGTTGATTAATGCCATCAAAGAAGAATTAGATAGAGGAAAACAAATTATATTATTTCAAAACAGACGTGGCTTTGCCCCTATTCTGCAATGTCATCAATGCAATTGGGTTCCACATTGTCAACATTGTGATGTAGCTTTAACCTATTATAAAAAAGCTGATCTTTTACGTTGTCATTATTGTGGTTTTACACAACAACCGCCATCAAAATGTAAGTCCTGTGGTGAAACAGATATTCGTCAATATGGGTTTGGCACTGAAAAAATAGAAGATGAATTACAAATATTCTTTCCGGAACACAATATTGCGCGTTTAGACCTTGATAGCACAAGAGGTAAGCATGCTTATAGTGAGATAATCAGCCGTTTTGAAACCGGTGAGACAGATATATTGGTGGGCACACAAATGGTTACAAAAGGATTGGACTTCGATAATGTTAGCTTGGTTGGTATTCTAAATGCAGACAATCTTATCAACTTCCCTGATTTCAGAGCCTATGAACGAAGTTTTCAAATGTTAATGCAGGTTAGTGGTCGTGCCGGACGAAAAAAAGAACAGGGAAAAGTAATCATTCAATCTTACAATCCCGGACATTCATTACTTGACTTTGTAGTTAAAAATGATTATAAATCATTTATTGACTATGAATTGTCTGAGCGCAAGAAATTCAACTATCCTCCCTTTAGCAGACTATTGGAAATTACCGTTAAAGGTCGAGATGAATCAAGAACCGCACAGGCAGCAAATTTTTTGACCTCAGAGCTAAAAAAACAAATACCCTCAATTCTTGGCCCGGTAACACCCCCTGTTTCAAGAATAAAAAACTTTTACATCAGAACTATACTCATAAAATTTCCGCGTCAGGTTAAATTAAGTGAAGCAAGACAAAGGATGCTTTCAGCAATAGATCGTTATAAGATAAACCCTGTGTCTAAGAACATCCTTTTACAAATTGATGTAGATCCGATTTGAAGATTTTTTATTGTCAAAAGCTACAATTTTCCGAGACAATCAATTTCAATATTTAAAGTTACCGCTACACCCAATCAATTTGCTATACTTTTTGGTTTTTCATAACCAGTAAATCTTAAAACAACGGAATCAATCATCAATCAATAGCACATTAAACAGGGTTAAAATAAGTTAAACAGGATTTTGCTGTGTTAAAGAATTTTAAATTTGCATATAATGAATAAGAATAAGATCATCATACTTTCTGCTTGTATGGCAATAGCACTCATAGGCATCATTGCTATGCAGGTAAACTGGATTTTGCATGACTATCATCTTAAAGAGCAACAATTCAATCAGAGAGTAAATGATGCTTTGACTGCAGTAGCAATTAAACTTGAAAAAAAAGAAGCATTTAATATTTTCAGCAATAGTTTTGTAACAATCAATAATGATTCAATTTTTTCGCTTTTCAGAGAACGTAAAATGTTGGATCAGGAATGGCAAGGATTGGACTCAACAACTGAAGACTCCATCGTAAATAGACTTGCTCCGGAAACCTCAATTCGACCTACGCCCCCTATGGAGCCACCATTGCCTCCTGACTTTTATAATCAGGATGACTACAACAATGACTTTATTAAAATGGAAATTAAATATAGTGGCGGCAGAAAAATTACAATAAGGCATAATCGTCAGGAAATAACCTTAGACGATTCTTCAAAATCCAACACACACAATGCAGTTAAATTTCTATCGCTTAAGGCCGATATACTGGAAAAACAACGTGCAAAAATTGAAGCTAAAATTAACAGCTGGAATAAAGTGATGCAGAATCTGGCTTTTGAATTTATCTCAGATGAAAAAACTATTGAAGACAGAATTAAACCTTTTCAACTTGATTCAATCTTAAAAACAGAACTTTCAAATAGAGGAATAACAACGCCATATCAATTTGGTGTTATCAATGTTGGCGAAAACAAAATCATGTCAACCAACTCGCCTGAAAACAAAAATGCACTATTAAAAAGTCGTTATAAGACAGATTTGTTCCCCAACGACTTACTTGCTAAACCTATTTTACTCTCACTCCATTTTCCTCAAAGTTTATCGTATGTACTTTCCACCATGTGGGTCATGCTTATTAGTTCGTCACTATTTATTTTAGTGATGTTATTTGGGTTTAGTTTTACAATATACACTATTTTCCGACAGAAAAAATTGTCTGATATTAAAAATGATTTTATCAATAACATGACTCATGAATTCAAGACACCAATTGCAACAATTTCATTAGCAACCGATGCTGTGAACAGCCCTGCTGTTTCAAAAAATACTGAAAGTGTACATCGCTATATGAATATTATTAAAGAAGAAAATCAAAGAATGCACAAACATGTAGAAAATATACTGCAACTGGCATTGTTTGACCGAAAGCATATCAATCTCAACCTGGTTGAATTTGATATACACGAAATGATACAAAAGGCTATTGAACAGATAAAACTACAGGTTGAAGTAAAAGGAGGCAAAATAGAAACCAATTTGAATGCAGCTCAATATCATCTGTTAGGCGATTATGATTTTATTTTTAATTCAATCATCAACCTTCTTGATAATGCCATTAAATACACTCCTGCAAACCCTATAATTTCTATCGCTACAGAAAATATTCAAAATAACATTCGCTTACTTATTTCTGATAATGGGATTGGGATGAGTCGTGAGGTTCAGAAAAATATTTTTGAAAAATTTTATCGGGCAGGAACAGGTAATATACATGATGTTAAAGGTTATGGCATAGGGTTATCAATTGTAAAAGCAATTGCACATGCACATAATGGAGAAATAAAAGTTTTAAAAAGTATAAAAGGTGTAGGAACAACAATGGAATTATTATTACCATTAAATCTGCATAAAGCAAAAAGAAAAAGCAATTGATAAATAGATTACAACAAAACAACATAACAAAAACATGTCAATACTAACTGGAAAAACCAAAATTATGATAGCTGAAGATGACACCAACTTCGGCTTAGTACTTAAAGACTATCTTTCATTACATGAATATGATGTTCACCTATACAGAGATGGCAGACAAGCTTTTGAAAAATTTGAAAAAGGGAAATTCAATCTATGCATACTGGATGTAATGATGCCTATAATGGATGGCTTTGCTTTAGCCGAAAACATTAAAGCCAAAGACAGCAATGTGCCAATAATCTTCTTAACAGCCAAGTCAATGAAAGTAGACATGATTAGAGGATTTAAAATTGGTGCTGATGATTACATCACCAAACCTTTTGACTCTGAAATTCTGTTATTCAAAATTAAAGCATTGCTCAACAGAAGTGAGACGATAGTAAAAGCAGTTAACGAGCAAGTAGAATTTGTCATAGGGGGGTTTAAATTCAACAGCAGATTAAGAACAATACAGGGATTCGGAAAAGAAGAAAAACTTTCACCTAAGGAAGCTGCCCTACTTGCTTTACTGTGTGTCTATCTTAATGACATATTACCACGAGAAGTAGCATTACGCAAGATATGGAATGACGACAATTACTTTACAGCTCGCAGTATGGACGTGTTTATTACCAAAATCAGGAAGTATCTGAAAGATGATCCAAACATTGAATTATTGAATGTTCATGGCAATGGTTATCGTCTTGTAGTGAAAGATTGACACTTTGTACAATTTTTTATGTAAATGTAATCTAAGTTGTTATCTTTGGGGACAATAACCCTACCGGGTATGCCTAAAGATAAACAATGCGCTAGTACTATCAGTCTGTGTTATAAAATGCTTAGACTTTTTTTGGCAATGCTTTTGTTTTATCCACAACTTGCCTCCTCAGACGATTTAAATAATAAGATAAATCTTTATTTGAGAGATACACATTATATACAATCGGCAGATTATATAACTTCAATTATTAATCATTATTTAGTTGATGATGTAGCTTCCGATTCAGCAATCATGTGGTCTGACACTTTGCGTAATCTGGGTGAAGCTAAAGGTGATCTTGAGTTGGTGGCAAAAAGTGATGTGTTGACAGGAAAATACTATCTCAGAATAGCAAACGATGCTGAAGCATTAGATTATTTTTACAGAGCACTGAAATACTACAAAAGTGTTGGCAATATTGATGGTGAAGCAGATATATATATCCAAATTGGATTGGTCTATTATCTGCAAGGTCAATTTCCTGATGCACTTCCCAATATCAAACTAGCAACAGAACTTTATCAAAAAGCAAAGAACGACAGCTCACTTTCTACCTCATACTATCTTACCGGTTTAAGTTATCTTGAAATAAAAAGTTATAAAAAAGCAGAATATTTTCTTCAACAATCATTAAGACTAGGCAAACTTTTATCAAACAACCAGAGAGAATATGAATGTTATGTAGCGTTAGCAAGACTATACACTAGTCAGAAGAACTATGTAGCAGCTGAACAACTGCTTGATAAGGTATTGACAAAATGGGATTCCATAATTGATCCTTATGGTTATTGCATGGCTCTCATTCCGTATAGTAAATTACTAATTGAAACTAATAAAAAAGAAGCTGCTTTTATAAATCTGACTCTTGCACTATCCATTGCTGATAAATTTAACTTCATCAGATTTAAGGTAGATATTTATAAGTTACTCGCAATAATTTACACTGATAAAAAAAACTATGAGTCAGCAAACTACTATTTGCTTCAACATTTCCAATTACGCGACTCTATTTATAATTCAGAAAACCAACGTGCAATCAATACCTTAAAAGCAAAATTTGAAGCTGAAAAAAAGCAGGCTCAGCTTGATAGTTTATTTCAAGAAGAAAAAGCCGATAAACTTCAGAAGTGGTTGCTGGCATTGACTATTTTAATGTTATTGGGTCTTTCATTCGGATTATACAGAAGATATCATTATAAGCAAAAAAGCGAAGCGGAATTACGAATTGCCAATAGAGAGTTGTCTGAAGCATTAAATAGTTTAAGACAAGTACAACAACAACTCATACACAATGAAAAAATGGCATCGTTAGGGCGCATGTCAAGCGGCATTGCACACGAACTTCGCAATCCATTAAATTTTGTTATTAATTTCACTAAAATTTCGAGTGAATTAATTGCAGATATTGATAAGAAAATTCAAAATAATCATGATGAAGATTTTGAGCAGTTAAAGAATAATCTTGCCATGATATATCAACATTCATTACGGGCAGATAAAATAATTCTCAACTTTGCAAATCATGCAAAGCCAAAAAGTAATAGCAGAACTATTGAAGACCTTAACAAGGTTGTAAATGAATTTACCAGTGTTGCATATCATTCGTTTATTACACATTACCCTGACTTCCATTGTCACATTCATTACGACTTTGACCAATCGCTTAAAGGCATTGTTTTAAATCTTCAGGAAATCACAACTGTTTTATTGAACTTATTAAACAATGCATTTGATGCAATGAATGAAAAATTAATGGTTGATAGGACATACAAACCAATACTTAAAATTCAAACACGTCAAATTCTAAATTCAGTAAGACTAACCATTACAGATAATGGTCCTGGTATTGAAGAAGAAAACTTGCCTCGGGTTTACGAACCTTTTTTTACCACAAAAACACTGGGCAAAGGAACCGGTTTAGGCCTAAGTCTCTCATACGATATAATTAAATCGCATAATGGAGACATGGATGTTAAATCAAAACCACATTTAGAAACAGAATTCTCATTTACATTACCATATAATTAAATCAAAAATCAATTTAAAATCAAAAATTATGAAAGTAACAGGTTACGTATTGCTGGCATCGCTGGCAATTAATGCAGTATTTGCATTCAACAATTTCTTTGTAAGCAATGCTGAAGCAAACAATAAATCAGCCGGTATTGAGGCACCACCTTGTGCATGTGATGACGCATTGCGGTACGATAAAGTTGAAAAGGAAGGCGGAGGTGAATGGATTTCTACAGAAAACGGAAAGGCTGCTGTTAATAAATTTTATAGCACTTACAAAACAGTTTACAAAGGTGCATACTTCAGCAAACGTGCATTGGATGAAATTTTTTGTAAAGACAATAGAGCAAATGGCATTATATGCTACTTTGGTCAAACCGGAGAGAAAGATACAACAGTGACTTTATTGATTGAGGGTACACATTCTGAAACCACATTAATAAAACGTGGTGAACAAAATGCTCCTACAGCCTTTATTGCAACAGTAAAGTGTCCTGTAATTTGTAGTCCGATTGGTCAATGATCAACTACCATTTTAATTGATTAAACGAGGCTTCCTGAATGTCAAAACCATTCCCGGAAGCCTTGTTTTCCATACATGATATCGCGAATTTACCTGATAGTACTTTATTTGTAGTATCAAATTCTGAAAACCTGATATAGCCATCATTACAATTATATACAACAGACTTTGCATTAAGGACTGATGCACTAAACCCTTCACCTATTTTATAATTGCCATTCTTTTCTTTTCCATTATAAGTTAATGCGACAGTAATTCCATCACCTGTTAACATGATTGCATAATTCTTCTTCCCATCAGGATTAACAGACACATTAACTACCCCTGTAACCGGCTTCCAACTTGTGTTGTTTACACTTGCTGCTGCATCCACTTGAATATACTGAGGCGCTGTGGCAGAATCGTTTTTTAAAATCTTAGCTTGTTGAGCACTTTCTGTTGGCTCATCGTGAACTACAGAACATGTGCAGCTCCAGAAAAAGCAAACCATTAGTATAATAAAAATTCTTTCTTTCATCCTAAACATATTTTTGTTGAACAAAGATGTACTTTTTGGGTTGAAATAACACAATTATCTTTTCCTGATTAGCATTAATCCATCTCTCACAGGAAGTAAAACACATTCTGCATCAGCCTTACTCACCACCATTTCGTTAAACATTTTTATTCTTTCTGTATCCATGTCACCTGCAACAGTTGGTTCAATTACTTTGCCACTCCAAAGAACATTATCAGCCAACACAAAACCACCCGAAGACAACTTCTCCCAAACCATTTCAAAATAAATTGAATAATTTTCTTTGTCTGCATCAATAAATACCAATTGGTATTGCTCATTTAATTCGGGAATAATAGTTAATGCATTACCAATATGTAACTCAATTTTGCCGGCATAGATACTTTGATTTATATTTTTTCGAATCATATTTTCAAGCTCAGCATTTTTTTCAATTGTTGTGATCTTTCCTCCTTCAGCTAAACCTTCTGCCAAGCATAATGCTGAGTACCCGGTATAAGTACCAATTTCCAGAATTCGGGTTGGGTTTATCATTCTACTGATCATTGCCAAAAATCTTCCCTGTAAATGTCCCGAAAGCATACGGGGATTAAGTACTTTAGCAGAGGTTTCACGATCTATCTGTTCTAACAAATTACTCTCTTTGGAAGTATGCTTTAGGCAGTATTCTTCTAAATCTTCACTGATAAAATGCATGTTATATTTTACTGCGAAAGTAATATTTACCCCAATTCATTGCCATTTCAGAAAGTTGTTACTATTTTTGCTTCATGTTTAGAAAAGGCATACGCTTCATTCTTTCATTTGTTTTAATCTTTTCCGTACTGGCATCAGCTTCGGGTATAACTATATTTAAAATGGTTTGTACAAAAAAGAATAAAACTTTAGTATCACTCGATCAATTCAATCACTGTTCGAACAAAGAAAATAAAGAGTGTAGTTTTAAGAGAGATTGCTGCCAGTTTTCAAAATCAGTAATTGATGCCAACCAACTTTCTAATCACGAAAACAAAGTACAGGTTTCAACGCCTGCCATTGTTGAATTACCCCAACTTTTAGAGAACACAAGCCTATCCTCTGTTTTCCTGCTTAATTTTTCAATTCAGGAACAAACAATACCCTTCCCTCCTTTACTCCTTCTGATTTCTAAATTATCTATTTGATTCAGGCTATTTTTTTAAATAGCTTATTTATCAAATAATTTTAATTAGATTTCAATGAAAAAAACTATATCATTTATAATATTACTTGTAATATCATTACAAAGTCATGCCCAAATAATAATCAGAGGTGTGGTAAAATCAGACAATAGTGAAACGCTACCCGGAGTTAGTGTATATATTCCAATAACCGATCAACATACAGTAACAGATGTTGATGGAAAATTTCAAATACAATACACCGGCACAACACCACTAACCATCATCAGTCAGTTTGTAGGTTTTAAGACCGATACATTGACATTAAATGCAATACCTGATAACGATTTAAAAATTCGTCTGAAAAAATCTATCGACTTAAAAGAAGTTGAAATTAAATCGCGCAGAGAGAGCACATCAATTTCAACAATAACACCTATTAATACAACAACAATAACACAACATGAGTTGCTGAAAGCTGCATGTTGTAATTTAAGTGAGAGTTTCGAAACCAATCCAACTATTGATGTAAACTACAGCGATGCAGTCACCGGTGCCAAACAAATTCAGATGCTTGGACTTGATGGCATCTATTCTCAAATTCAGTTTCAGAATTTACCATTGATTTTTGGCTTGTCTGCTTCTCATGGCTTGGCATTTACCCCCGGCCCATGGATTGAATCAATACAAATCAATAAAGGAATAGGCTCGGTAATAAATGGTTTTGAAGCAATGACAGGTCAGATAAATATAGAGCTGAAAAAACCACAAAATGCCGATCGCTTTTTTATTAATGGCTATCTGAATAATGAAGGTCGTGAAGAACTAAACTTGCAACTTGCACAAAGGTTTAAAAAACATATCAGCACAGTTTTTCTTGCTCATGGCAGCATGAATCATCTTAAAGTGGACAGAGATAAAGATGGCTTTTTAGATCAACCCTTAACAAAACAGGTTAATGCTATGAATGTTTGGCATATAACTGTTCCTAACAAATTAGAAGGAGAAATTGGTTGGCATGCCTTATATGAAAACCGTATGGGTGGACAAAAAGGATTTAATTATAACGATGATTTCGGCAAATCAACTTTATACGGTGTGGGTATAGAAAATAAAATGTTTGAAGTTTATACAAAAACCGGAACTATAAATCCAGCCAAACCATATAAAAGTATTGCATTGCTAACGCTTTCACGTTTACACTTGCAAGACAATTATTATGGCAACAAAACATATATAGGCGACCAGCGTAGTTTGCATGCCAATACAATTTATCAGACAATCATTCACGACACAAGAAATTACATTCGTTCAGGTCTGAGTTTTCGTTATAATCATTATTCTGAGAAATATAATTCAGTCGGAACGTATACCAATGAAATCATTCCGGGTGCTTATGCAGAGTATTCATTCAACAACGATTTAAACTGGGCTGTTGTTGCAGGATTAAGGGCCGATATTCACAATACTTATGGTTTCTTCCTGACTCCACGTCTGCATATCAAATACAATATTGATCAACTAACAGCAATACGCTTATCTGCCGGCAAAGGTTGGCGCACTGCCAGAGTTTATGCAGAGAACACTTCTATGTTTACTTCTTCAAGAGCTATATTTATTGATGATCTAAAAGCTGAAGAAGCATGGAATACAGGAATTAATTTCACAAAGAAAATGCAATGGTTTGGTCACGATGCATCATTCAATGCCGACTATTATTATACATGGTTTAAAAACCAGGTGGTTATTGATATGGAAGATATTCATCAACTGCGTTTCTATAATTTAGATGGAAAATCCTTCTCACATTACCTGCAGGGAGAATTAAATATTGAACCAATAAATAATCTTCTGTTGAGGTTTGGATATAAATACAATGTTGTAAAACAAACCTTCTCAGGTGAATTAAAAAGCAAACCACTTACTCCTCGTGACAAGGCATTGTTGAATGCAGAATATAAAATCAAAAAGGGGAAATACAGTATTGATGCAACATTAAAATACACCGGCAAAGGCAGAATTCCCGGTGGAGGTGTTCAAATGAATGGTTATGAAGTAAAATCAACTTCCGAAAGTTTCATTACCTTGAATTCTCAGGCAACCTGGAGGACTAAACATGCCGATTTTTACTTAGGTTGCGAGAATATTACAGACTTTAGACAAAAGCATGCAATTATTGCAGCTGATGAACCTTTTGGTCAGAATTTTGACGCTTCAATGATTTGGGGACCATTAATGGGTCGGACTTTTTATGTAGGATTTCGTTATACAATTAAATAAACAATAAAAATGAAAAAGTTAATTACAGGTGCCGTTATGTTATCACTCTTCAGCTTCTCATTGATGGCACAACAAAATAAAAAAGCTGAAATAAACATTGCTACTTCGGCAGAATGTACCATGTGCAAAAAAGCACTTGAGACAGCGCTACTACATCAGCATGGTGTCAAATTTGCAAAGCTCGACCTCAATACAAGAGTGGTTGCCATAAAATATAATGGTGAAAAAATTACTCCTGAAACCATTCGTCAGGTAATCAGCAATGCAGGTTATGATGCAGATAGCATAAAAGCCAATCCTGAGGCATTTGAAAAGCTACCGGACTGTTGCAAGAATGGTGCGCTGCATCATTAGGTATTATTGAGGAGAAAATCTTTCAGGGTTCAATTTTAAAATCCATTCATTTAATTGTTTTAATCATCTGACTTTTCTCTGATTTTTCTGATGTGGACATCAATTGTTATATTGCCTACTACAGTATCATCACCTCACACCCGGCTGAGTATATCTTCTCTGGAAAAAACTTTGCCGGGTTTTGATGCCAATAAAGCAATTAATTCAATCTCTTTACAAGGCAACTCAAAAGTTTGACCGTCCTGATGGATAAGATAAAACTTACGGTCAATCTTTAATCCTCCTACCGCTGTTATTGTTGCATCAACCACAGGCAATTCATTTGCGCTGCGTAACAATGCTTTAATGGTTTTATTAAGAGCAGGCATAGTGCGCATTACACGACAAGCTTCAACACCATCCATAACAGGCATCATCATGTCCATTACAATCTAATGTGGAACTTCCTGTTTAGCCAAAACTACTGCCTCTTCTCCTTTTTTAACTGTGTAAACCAATAACCACTTTCTTAAAAATTATTCTAACCAATCCGATAACTAATTATTTTTGCCAATTATGGGATCAACAGTATTACAGGAAATAAATGGACAGGTTGTTATATTGACATTAAATCGTCCGGAAAAATTCAACAGTTTTAACCGTGAAATGTCTTTGCAATTGCAGGATGAGCTAAAAAAAGCTGCAAACAATTCAGAAATAAGGGCAATTTTAATATCAGGAACAGGCAAAGCTTTTTGTGCAGGACAAGATTTATCAGAAGCCATTGATGCCAACGGCCCGGGCATTGACGCAATAGTTCGTGAGCATTACAATCCAATTATTACCTTAATCAGAAATATAGAAAAGCCTATAGTATGTGCCGTTAATGGTGTAGCTGCCGGTGCAGGTGCTAATATTGCTTTGTGTTGTGATATTGTTTTAGCTGCAGAATCGGCCTTATTCATTCAGGCATTCAGTAAAATCGGGCTGATACCTGATAGTGGTGGAACGTTCTTCTTACCGCGTCTTATTGGTTTTCAAAGAGCAAGCGCATTAACTATGTTGGGTGATAAAGTTTCAGCAGCAGAAGCCGTTTCAATGGGTATGATTTATAAATCAGTAGAGGATACATTGCTAATGGATACTGCCATGCAGATTTCGCAAACATTAGCCAATTTGCCAACAAAAGCTTTAGGACTTACAAAAAAATTATTGAATCAATCATTAAGCAATGATTTGAATACACAATTGGAATGTGAACTGGAAGAACAAGTCAGTGCAGCAAAAAGTTATGATCATAGCGAGGGTATTAAAGCATTTCTCGAAAAAAGAAAACCCGTTTTTAAAGGACAATGAAACAACATGTAGGAATTGCAGGAGCAGGCTCAATGGGATCGGGCATTGCACAAGTTGCCGCAACAAATGGCAACCCAGTTACACTTTTTGATACGAACAGTGAAGCATTACAAAAAGCACAATCATCTATCCAAAGCAGCTTGGACAAATTGGTTGAAAAAAATAAAATAGATAAGACTCAATCCAATTTTATTTTCTCACAGATAAAATTCACTGACAACATAAATGAGCTAAAAAGTTCTGACCTTTTCATTGAAGCTGTTATAGAAAATATTGAAATCAAACAGAGCCTGTTCAAAAATGTTGAAGGCATTGTTTCTGACAACTGTATTTTAGCTACTAACACTTCATCACTTCCTGTCATCGCTATAGGCGCTGCCTGCAATAAGCAAGATAGGATAATTGGCTTACACTTTTTCAACCCTCCTGTTTTGATGCATTTGGTTGAAGTTATTCCATCATTTAACACCTCCGAAAAAGTATTAACTGATTCTGTTGAAATTATCCGTCAATGGGGCAAAACACCTGTTATAGCCAAAGACACTCCTGGATTTATTGTTAACCGGATAGCCCGCCCTTATTATGGTGAAGCACTTAGAATTTATGAGGAAGGTATTGCCGACTTTGCTACTATTGACTATGCCATGAGAAATATCGGAGGATTTCGAATGGGTCCATTCGAATTGATGGATTTTATTGGCAACGATGTTAATTTTAAAGTAACAGAAACAGTATTTACACAGATGTTTTTTGACCCGAGATATAAACCTTCTATTACACAAAAACGATTATATGAGGGGAAGTTATTCGGCCGTAAGAGCAACAGAGGTTATTATGACTATAAAAATTCAAATCAGCCTCAACCATCATTAGACGGTAACCTACATAACCAGATTTTTGATCGCATTTTTGCCATGCTGGTTAACGAAGCTGCTGACGCATTGATGATGGGAATTGCAACTGCTGCCGACATTGAAACAGCAATGACTAAAGGTGTCAATTACCCGCAAGGGCTTCTTGCCTGGGCAAATAAACGTGGCTTACGGACTGTCTATAATAAATTGGATGACCTGTTTGCCTACTATGGAGAAGACCGATATAGAGTATGTCCCCTTTTACGAAAATTGGCTTTGAACGATGAAATGTTCAGAATTTAAGCTGAATTTGATAAATATCATCAGCATTTTGCTATTACAAACGTTATTTTTGCACGCGAATCATTTTTTGGGTTAGGGATGGAAAATCAAGAGCAGAAAAGCAAGTTTCAGCAGGCAATTGACGTTATTACCGGAGTTGCAAAAATCACCATTGGTGCCGGCATTGTGCATTGTAAAGCACAAGATGAACAAATGGATGGCCGTTATATTACTTTAGAGGGTCAAAAGAAATTGTTTTTTGGCACTTGTGGTTATCTGGGCATTGAAAAACATCCGAAAATTATTGAAGCAGCGGTAGAAGCACTTCACTCTCATGGAGCACAATTTTCGTCTTCTCGTGCTTATGTATCTTCTCATTATTACGAAGAAGCAGAAAGTCTGTTTTCAAAAATGTTTGGCCGCCCTGCATTGGTAATGCAATCGCTTACACTTGGTCATATTACTGGCCTACCCCTTCTTGTTGGCGATAACGATGCAATTATCATGGATGTTCAGGCACATGATAGCATTCAATCTGCCACAGCCATGCTTAAATTGCGTAATATTAAAATAGATATAGTCCGCCATAACAGAATGGATATTCTTGAAGATAGAATAAAAGTTCTGAAAAACAGATATCAGAAAATTTGGTATTTGGGCGATGGTGTTTATTCAATGCATGGTGATTTTGCACCGGTTAAGGAACTTTATGCACTTGCAGATAAGTACGAACAATTACACTTGTATCTTGACGACATCCATGGTATGAGTTGGACAGGTCCACACGGCACAGGAATGGTTATGAATGCTGTTCCTTACTATCACCGTAAACTGTTTTTATCAACTGGTATGACAAAGGCTTTTGGTACAGCCGGTGGGTTACTTACATACCCTGATGAAGAATATTTTAAGTTAGTTAAAACATGTGGTAAAGGATTTATTTTTTCGATTCAATTGCCACCTGCAATCCTTGCTGCAACTATTGCTTCGTGTAAAATTCACATGAGTGATGAGATTATTCCTTTACAACAAAGCCTGATGGCAAAAATTGATTATTTCAATAAAAAAGCCGAAGAACTTGGTTTATTGGTCATCAGAAAAGAAAGATCACCCGTATTTTTTATTGGTGTTGGTAATCCTAATGTTGGTTACAGCACTGTTTTAAGAATGAAAAAAGCAGGTTTTTTCTTCAACTTATCGGTATTTCCTGCAGTCAGTATAAAACACACAGGCTTACGGATTACTTTAAGTAATCACATTCAGATGGAAGATATAGATGAACTGTTAGAAACCCTTGCGGAAAACTTACCTGTTGTATTCAAAGAAAACAATACCAGTTTCGAACAGATAAGGAAAGAATTTGCCAATCATTAATGCTCAAAGTTTTTCTTTAGTTTCAATATAGGCGACTCAATTAATTTCCACGATAAATGCGAAATTAAAAATGTCAGTGCTATTGATACCATCATTGTCAGCCACCTGTTCGGCATTTCATATCCTGCTCTTTCAACAGAACTAATAAACAATGTTGGAATAACTTTGTGGTATAAATAAATTCCATAGCTGATTTTACCGCCATAAACCACCCACTTGTTCTCCATGAATGTTTTTACAACACCTTTAAACCCTATAACAGCATTTAATACAAGACTACTTGATAGTAAAATCAGACTTAAACATAAAAATGGGTCATTGCGTGGCTTATCATAAGATGTAACCAATGTTAGCAGTATAGCTAAAGGAAGAAGATAAGGTAATGCCTTTTTGAAATATTCTATAAACCGCATACGATACTCAAATCCACATGCCAATAAAGCGCCTATGCCAAGTGTATCCATCTGCGAAATAGGCAATAAAAAAGGATCTCCTCTTAACATAAAATACTGCCTGATGATACATTTAAAAAGATATCCTGTAATAATCATAGTGATTACCCATTTAAACTCTTTACCTTTTGGCAGCAGCAATAATACAAATGGCCATAACAAATAAAATTGTTCCTCTACCCCTAACGACCAAAGATGATTATCAATGGTTCCCTGCCATCCATGAAAATAAAAAAACCAATTGGGTAAATAGGCCAAATAAAATACAATCCAACCCTTCTGCGCAATGTACAATCCAAAGCACTCAAGAAAAATATAACTGAATATTAAAAGATAATATGGAGGAAAAAGTCTGAGAAAACGTTTGGCAAAAAAGTTTTTAATAATAAGTCGTCTTGAAATTACTTTCTCAGCATTTTTCAGTCTCAATAAAATTCCTGTTATCAAAAAACCGGAGATAGCAAAGAATATCTGAACACCGTAAAAGCCTATAGAGAACTTATAATCAAAATTTAGTTCAGCTAAATAATGATTTAATACCACCATCATGGCTGCAATAAAACGTATTCCATCCAGATGTGGTATATACCGGGTTTGGTGGTCCATTGTTGAGATTAGGCCGCCAAAATATATCGGCTAAAGTTTTCAACAATAAGAATTTGGTAAATGTCCTATATTTAAGGTTGAAGGTTTATAGATTTTCAACAAACTTTCAATGACATCGAAACAAATGTTTCTTTAAAGAAAACTATACCTTTTGTACCGGAAAGCAATTACGCTGCCAATATCCGTTTAGATATAAAAAGCGATCATCAAAATCGCTGATGTTCAATGGTTTAATGAAATATCCGGCTACATTAAACTCATAAGCTGTCTTTACATCAGAATCATCTTCAGAAGTAGTTAAAACACATACGTGAATATCTTTTAAATCAGGATCAGCACGTAATTCGGATAAAAACTCTAACCCATTCATCAAAGGCATATTGATATCTAATAAAATAATATCAGGTCTTTTTATCCTAATATCACTCATTCCACGCAACATCATCAATGCATCAAGACCATTGTGGGCAGTGTCAACCTGATATGGAAAATCAAGTTTAGCGATTGCCCTCTTGATTATCATGCTGTCAACCTTATCATCATCAATAAGAAGTATCGTTAATTGCTTATTCATTAATCGCCAAATATATCACCTAATTATTTCTCTGCAAAAATAAAACAATTTATTTGTCAGTAACGTACAAACACCCTAAGTTTAACACAATTTTCTACACAAATTGATATGGATACACCTGTTGTCAAATGGATTATCAGAAAATTAATGCTCGATAGTATTTATCGTAGTATTCAGGATGATGATATTCTGGCTAAACAACGTTTCAACCTTTTCAGAACCTTTAACCTTGTTGCCATCATTGGTATTGGACTAATATGTTATCAGGCAATCTATGTTTTTCAAACCCAAAAAAACCTTTCATTTATTCTATTAGGCTTAGAGTTGTTACTTATTTTAAATTATTTACTGCTTAATGTTCATAGAAAACTTACACTATCAGTTGTAATTAGTTTACTGTCTTGTTTTGGAGCATTACACTACATAACCTATTTTGCCGGAGGCATCCGCAACTCAGGGATGTTTTATCAGATTGCCTTTATCCTCATTTCATTTATGCTGCTGGGCAGCCGTTATGGCATTTGGTTTACAGTGTTATCTGTTGCTAATATGATTTATTTCTTTTTGATAACTGAACACACTAACTGGGTTGATTATAGTTTCATTGGTGAAACTGCTTCTCTTATTAATCAGGATTATTTGATTACAAGCCTTGTTAGTCTGATTGTAATCAGCAGTCTGATTAACAATTTAGAGAGTAAAAAAAATGTAGTCATATCTACCATAACAGATTCAAGAAACAAACTTGCTATCATCAATAAAGAGTTGAAAAAGCTTTCCTTGGTTGCCAGCAAAACTGATAATGCCGTTGTAATTACGAATGAAAATGGTGTCATTGAATGGGTAAATGAGGGTTTTACCCGAATTACAGGTTATCAATTTTATGATGCAAAAGATCAATCTATGCCAGCATTTTTAAGTGGACCTGAAACCGATAAGGAAAATCTTGAGAAAGTACAAAACAGCATGCGCGAATTTAAATTCTGCGACAGTGAACTTTTGCGTTATAAGAAAGATGGGGCAACAGTGTGGTTGCACGCCAGTATTACACCAATTAGCGACAATGAAAAAAATTCTCGCAAATTCATTTTTATCATGAGTGATGTTAACGAGCGTAAAAAGGCTGAAATACAGTTAAACGAATATTTAAGTGACCTTGAAAAAACAAATAAAGAACTTGACAAATTTGCATACATTGTTTCGCATGATTTGAAAGCACCATTACGTGCCATTGGCAACCTGACAGATTGGATTACCCAAGACAGTGCAGACAGCCTTTCTGATGAATCGAAAGAAAATTTCCAGATTATTAAAGGCAGAGTAAAACGTATGGAACAACTTATTAATGCCATTCTGGAATATTCTAAAGTATCAAAACATAAAGGTACACAAGAGCTGTTTTCGTTTAATGAAATTATACACAATGCTGTTGATTTAGCAGGCACTGACAGCAACTGCAAAGTTGAAATATCTGGCACAATGCCTGAATACTATGGCGATAAAGTTAAATACCAGCAGGTATTCATGAACCTAATCAGCAATGGCATTAAACACAACAACAAAGAACAAAAAAAGATTGAAATCAGTTGCCGCGAAGAAGGTAAGTTTTGGGAATTTATGATTAAAGACAATGGCCCCGGAATTGACAAACGATTTCATGAAAAAGTGTTTGTAATATTTCAGACACTAAAAGCAAGAGATGAATTTGAATCTACCGGAATTGGGCTATCAATTGTTAAAAAAATTGTAGAGGAGGCAGGTGGTAGCATTCGCATAGAATCCACTCCCGGAGAAGGTGCAGCTTTTTACTTCACAGTACCAAAAAATCAGATTGATGCTTCATTAATTACCGGAAAAAATAATCAGCAGATTTCACCAATAGTTTTGTAAGATTTTTGTTTTTCTTTTTGCAACCTGCGCACATATTCATCGTATGAAATATAAAAATTCATTGTGATGAAGCAGAAGCAAAAAAAATCAAACAACCTTTCTAAAGTAAAAAATTTCGACTTTGACCAATATCTGAATTTAAGAAAAGCAGAGCGTATTAAACTCTTGCAGCAAATGGTTGAAAAACTTGATCCGGCTTCAAGAAAAAACTTCTTTAAGAGTTTGCTCCAATATGTTTTGTCAGACGAAGAACTTACTGCTTTGGCGTTTAAAAACAACAGCGGTAAGCAAGAAGTAAAAAAATCAAGAGTTGTAACATTGTCTGATAAAGAAAAAGAAATGCTCGGCCAAATTGCCGACTACTTTCATGAGTTGGAGTTAATAATGGACTTGGATGAGTTACTCATCAATCCCTAATAATCGTTACCTTTCTATTTCTTAATAAAATCCGTCTTTAACTTCTCAACAATGGATGCCACAGCAGGACAAACCAAGGTGTTTTGATAAGTTAAATCCATTATCTGTTTGATATTTTTACGGTCAGTATGCGGATACTCTCTGCACGCTTGCGGTCGCACAGAATAAATTGAGCAATAATTATCTTTTCCTAAAAATGGACAAGGTGAATAACTTAGTACATAATGACCATCAGAATCAATATGTAAATATTTAGCTACAAAATCTCCCGGTTTTAATTTCAAATAGGCTGCGATTCGCTCTATATCAACATCTCTGAAAATTGGACTTGTTGTTTTACAACAATTGGCACAGTCCAAGCAACTGAATTCCTTGAAAAAATCTTCACTTTCTTCTCTGAAAAAGTTATCTAAATGAGGCGATTTGGACTTAGAAATTTTTTCTAAAATCTGTTTGTTCTCTCGCCTTTTACTTTGCGCTACTGATAAAAACTTTAACATTTCCTGTCTCATGCACAAGCAAAGAAACAAAATTGTGACATTTCCGGTTCCAGAAAAACTTCGTTAAAAAAAAAGTAACTTTTTACTTGTAGGTAGGCATCATTTTTGCTACAATTGTTGCATCTTTTTATCAATTTACAATTATCATTTACCCTATATACAACTTATAACTATTTGCTATGCCCAAAACAATTTTTCTTATTCGCCACAGCAAAGCAACGCGCGAGTATTCTCAAATTAATGACAGCGACAGACCTTTAACAGAAAAAGGTTGTCATGATACTGAAAAGATGAGTTTGATTTTAAAAGATCATACAAACTCTGTTGATTTAATTTTGACAAGTACAGCTGTCAGAGCTTATTCGTCTGCACTAATCTATTGCAAACATCTTGACTATCATCCTAACAATATTAAACTTGAAAAGAATCTTTATATGACAGGCTCAAAAGATATGCTTGCCATATTGAAAAAGTTAGATGAGAAAATTAATTCCGTAATTATTATTGCTCACAACCCCGGCATAGAAAGACTGGCAAAATTACTTACAGGCATAGAGAGTTTACATTTTACAACCAGCGGCATTGCAATGATTGATTCTAAGATCAATAACTGGAGTGAACTTGATTCCGGAAGTTGCAACTTACTCTCGTACAGACATCCTAAAGAAACTATTTACAATTAGTTATTGATTGACAAAACCATTCTTTTGCTTTTCATAACTTTATAAGCTTTTTTACAAACCTATTTGTAAAAAAACTTAGGTTTGGGTTTTACTATTTTAATAAATTTATGAAAAGAAAAATCGAGCAAGTAGCAGTTCTGGGCTCTGGTATTATGGGTTCTCGAATTGCTTGTCACTTTGCAAATGCAGGCTATAAAGTAATGTTACTTGACATTGCTCCTAAAGAATTTACAGACATTGATAAAAAAGCAGGATTTACTGAAGACAGTTTGAAGTTCAGAAATAAAATTACAGATGCTCATTTGCAGACAGCTGTAAAAAGTAACCCCTCCCCACTCTATCATAAAAGTTTTGCTCAAAGAATTTCAACAGGAAATTTTACAGACAATCTAAAAGACATTGCTAACTGCGATTGGATTATAGAAGTTATTATTGAAGATTTAAATATTAAACGCACTTTATTCGAGCAGGTAGAAAAATTCAGAAGGCCCGGTACATTAATTACATCAAACACTTCCGGAATACCCATTCATTTAATGACAGAAGGTCGCTCTGACGATTTTAAAAAACATTTCTGCGGAACACACTTCTTTAACCCTCCACGTTACCTTCCTCTACTTGAAATTATTCCCACGCAATTTACCGATAAGGATGTGATTGATTTTATCTCACACTTCGGTGATCGCTATTTAGGCAAAACAACGGTTTTATGCAAAGACACTCCTGCATTTATTGCAAACAGAATTGGTGTATTTGGTATCATGTCATTGTTTCACTCAATGGAAAAAACAGGTCTTTCGCTTTCTGCCATTGATAAACTTACCGGTCCTATTATTGGCAGACCAAAGTCTGCAACTTTCAGAACAAGTGATGTTGTTGGATTAGATACTTTAGTTCATGTAGCAAATGATGCATATAAAAATTTGCCCAACGATGAACAAAGAAACCTATTTGCTATACCACCATTTATCAATAAAATGATTGAGAACAAATGGCTGGGAGATAAAACCAAACAAGGATTTTATAAAAAAACAAAATCTACTGAGGGTAAAACAGAAATTCTTGAACTGGACTTAAAAACTCTAGAATATAAGCCATCAGCTAAAATAAAATTTAAAACACTTGAAAGCACAAAAACTGTTGATGACCTGAAGCAAAGATTGCCTATGTTACTTGTTGGAACTGATGAGGCAGCGGCATTTTATCGTTCCATGTTTTTCTCATTATTCTCCTACGTTTCTCATCGCATCCCTGAAATTGCAGATGAAATTTACAAGATTGATGATGCCATGTGCGCTGGTTTCGGCTGGGAAATTGGCCCCTTCGAAACATGGGATATTCTTGGTGTGCAATCCGTAGTAACACAAATGCAGAAAGAAGGTTACAGCGTTGCCCCTTGGGTAACAGAAATGATTAGTAATGGCATAAATTCTTTCTATAAAATTGATAATGGCAAAAAATCATATTTCGATTTACAGACTAAAAAATTAAATCCACTCCCTGGCGAAGGAGGTTTGATTATTCTTAAAAATACTTCAAGCGAAAAAATTGTCTGGAAAAATTCCGGATGCCTGTTACATGATATTGGTGATGGTGTTTTGAACCTGGAATTCAAAACTAAAATGAATACTATTGGCAGTGAAGTTCTACAGGGCATTAATACTGCCATTGATTTTGCAGAAAAAGATTTTAAAGGATTAGTAATTGGCAACGAAGCAGTCAATTTTTCTGCAGGTGCTAATCTGGGTTTGGTTTTTATGCTTGCTGTTGAACAGGAATATGATGAACTTGATTATGCTGTAAGGGCATTTCAAAATACAAATATGCGCCTGCGTTATTGTAATGTGCCTGTTGTAGTAGCTCCTGCGGGACTTACATTAGGCGGTGGCTGCGAAATGAGTTTACATGCCGACAAAGTGCAAGCGGCCGCAGAAACTTATATTGGTCTTGTTGAGTTAGGTGTTGGACTAATACCAGGTGGAGGTGGCACCAAAGAATTAACACTTCGTTTTTCAGACTCCATTAAACCCGGAGATATTGAAACAAATGCACTGCGAGATTTTTTTATGACTATTGCCACAGCAAAAGTTTCAACTTCGGCATTTGAAGCATACGATTTACATATTCTTAGAAAAGGATTTGACAACATAACGCTTAACAGAAAAAGACTTTTGTCTGATGCTAAAAATGCAGTGCTATCATTAGCTAATGCCGGATATGTGAGTCCACAACCACGACATGATATTCGTGTTTTAGGAAGACAAGGTCTTGGCGTGATTCAGGCCGGTGCCAGCGCTATGCTGGCAGGCAACTACATCAGTCAATATGATCAGATGCTGTCGTTAAAACTTGGATACATTATGTGTGGCGGCAATTTAAGTTCGCCTTCGTTAGTATCTGAAAAATATTTACTTGATCTGGAAAGAGAAGCTTTTCTTTCTTTATTAGGAGAAAAGAAAACACTTGAGCGCATTCAGGCAATTTTAACCACTGGCAAAGCGTTAAGAAATTAATATTTAATCATTTGAAGCAGTATTTAGAATTTTAATGGTTTTCAACAATTTATTGCAAGTCAGCATTTGTTTTTCCTCTGAAAAACAGAACTTAAATGAGTTGTTTATAAATGAAAAACATGTAGAAAAACTCTGAATTTCATTCATGTTTTGATTAAAAATATTTTATTTTAGCCATTTGAATTACCATACCAATCATAAAAGATGAAAATATTAAAACAACCGTTGTTGTTGTTAATCCTTTTACCGGCTTTTGTTTTTGCTCAACGTGAAGAAAAACCACGCTATGCGCCAGGAAGAGAAAAACATCGCAACAAGACAGATGAGCTAGGACAGCGGCAAGGTGTTTGGAAATATTATAATGAAGCCGGTGAGTTAAATCAGGAAATTGAATATTTAGATGATGTGAGAAATGGGGTAGCAAAGAAATATTATCCATATGGAAAGATATTAGAGGAGATTGAATATGCTAATGGTATTAAGGATGGAGCTTATACCCGATATTATTATAACGGACAGGCTAAGATAGAAGGTGAATATCTGAATGGTAAAAAAAGTGGTCAGTGGACTACCTATTTCAGCGATGGAGAAATTAGAAATTCAGGTCCGTATAAATTAAATTTGAAAAATGGTCTTTGGAAATTTTACGACAGGAAAGGTAAACTTCTCCGACAAACAGAATATAAGATGGGTGAAGACTTAAAAGCACTGGCAGCTGCCAAGGAAGCTGAAGAAAAAGCTAAAAAGGCAGATGCAGCTAAAAAAGCCGCTGAGGCTAAAAAGAAATTACCTCCCGGAGCTAAATTAAAAACGCCTCCACCTGCAACACCTGAAAAGAAATAAATTTCTTTTATATAACCTGTGACCAGCAAAAATATATTTAATAGCAAGTACAAATGGATGCATACATCGTAGCCGGATACAGAACTGCTGTTGGCAAAGCACCAAGAGGTAAATTTAAAAATACAAGACCGGATGATCTTGCTGTTACTGTTATAAAACATCTCATTCAATCTGTTCCGAATTTAGATACAGAGCTAATTGATGATGTTATTGCCGGAAATGCTACACCGGAAGCAGAACAAGGCCTAAATATCGGAAGAATGATTTCTTTGATGGGACTTAATACTGTTAAAGTTCCGGGGATGACTATTAACCGTTATTGTTCATCAGGATTAGAATCCATTGCTATTGCATCAGCAAAAATTCACAGCGGCCTTGCTGATTGTATTATTGCCGGTGGTGTTGAATGTATGTCACCTATTCCTTTTGGCGGATGGAGGATTGTACCAAACTATGAGGTTGCTACCAATCATCCTGAATGGTACTGGAACATGGGGTTAACTGCAGAAGCAGTTGCAAAAGAATTTAAAATTAACCGTGAAGACCAGGATCAATTTTCTTTTCAATCACATCAAAGAGCTATTAATGCAATAAAAAACAATTTGTTTAAAGAGCAGATTGTTCCCGTTGAAATTAATGAAACTTATCTTGATGCCAACGAAAAAAGACAGACACATAAAAGCATTGTTGATACTGACGAAGGGCCACGACAGGATACTACAATAGAAAAGTTGAATTCATTAAAACCGGTCTTTGATGCTAAAGGAACTGTTACAGCAGGTAACTCATCACAAACTAGTGATGGTGCTTCATTTGTACTTGTAGTGTCTGAGAAAATGCTCAAAACACTTAATGTAAAACCTATGGCACGTTTTGTTTCTTATGCAGTTTGTGCAATAGAGCCACGTATTATGGGTGTAGGACCTGTTTATGCTATTCCATCTGTTCTGAAACGCGCAGGACTCAAGCAAGATGATATTGAACTTATTGAGCTTAATGAGGCTTTTGCATCACAATCTTTGGCTGTAATCCGAACTTTAGGGTTAAATCCGGAAATCACCAATGTAAATGGTGGTGCAATTGCATTAGGACATCCATTAGGTTGCTCCGGTGCTAAACTTAGTGTTCAACTTCTGAATGAAATGAAAAGAAGAAAAATGAAATATGGCATGGTCACCATGTGCGTAGGTACAGGACAAGGCGCTGCGGGCATTTACGAAGTACTGTAAGTCTTATTATTTTTTTGCTGTTACCGCAATTTTAAAATCCATTGGAATGGGATTACAAACACTGTACAAATCATCAATAAATTGTAATCCATAAAGATTCAAATAAGGAAATACATTCTCTATTCTTTCCTGTAATTTACCGTTTGGAAATAATTTTTCAACCACATTTCTGATCTTACGAGTCTCGTCAACCTGCTTTTTCTTAAATGCGCGCAGAAGTTTTTTTTCTGAGGTCATCAAACGTTTCTCTGCTCGCCTCCACTCTGCCTTCACATGTTTATCTAATGTGACATCAATTGCTTTAAAGCGTTGCTCCATCTCTGCATAGCTTCGTTGTATTGCATCTCTTTCGACTTTAAGGCTTAGCTCTTCAACGTACTTTCTTTTCAATGCAATATTGACAACTTGTTCGGTGGGATGAAATAAATCTTTCCATACCAAAGCTGATTCATTCAAAATATTAGCTTGATCTGCACTTACAACCAACATGCCATTACGAAGAACAACCATCGGATAAAAAATATTCAGCTTATCGAAAATAGGTTTTAATTGCAACCAGTAATGCACTTCTGCCGGGCCACCGGTATATGCAATGTTTGGCAAAATTATTTCCTGATATAACGGGCGTAGCACAACATTTGGACTAAATCGTTCCGGATATTCTTTCAACTGCTTCTTCAAATCATCACTTGTGAATGACAAAACGGAATCTGCAACTTCAAAATTTTCACCATTTTTAATTATCCTGTTACGCTCTCCATTGGCTAAATAAAACAAATTAATTTCTCTTGCATGAATTTGTAAGCCATACTTCTTTTCAAACTCAGAAAGGTTTTTAAAACAATTAAAGGCAGTGTTTTTGTACAAATCATCTTCAAACATTTCGATTGCTTGCTGCTTGAGTCTTTTATCATCTGCATCTATAATTACTAAACCATATTTTGAAAATAAAGAATGTACAAGACTCCTGATAGCATTTGCCTGCGTTGCATTTTTTAAATATGCTGTATCAAACATTTCTGCTATCTCCTGAAAATATTCATTTTTATGTAAATGATTTTTCAATGTTTCAACAACAGAATACATTCCTTCCGTTGTCATTCTGCCTACAGCTCCTTTTTGCTTTGTCTGCCACTCTACTTTAGACTCATCAATAGAAACATGATTCACTTCTGCCAGGTCATGGTCTTCACTGGCCATCCAATAAACAGGCACAAACTTATAATCGGGATTTTTTTGCGACAGAAATTCTGCCTGCTTAATTACCGTGAGTATTTTATAAATAAAATATAACGGCCCTGTGAAAATATTCAGTTGATGTCCTGTTGTGACAGTAAAAGTATTTTCATCCTTCAATGATTTAATTGCAGAATATGATTTACTTGTTTTCCAATCTGATTGAAAAACAGTTTCTGAATACTGATGTTCTAATACTTCGCAAAGGCTGTCACGGTTGGTCCTATACTGTAATCGCTTCTGCAATGCTTCCTTTAAACCTGATTCATCATATTGAAATGCTGCATATTCTTCTAAAAAACTACTCTTACTTAAATAATCACCAATTAATGTAGAATATCCGGCATCAGTAAAAGAGATATAAGTACTTTGAGCTAACATAAATGCTTCATCAGAAAAATCACTGTAAACATAAAAATAAAAAAAGGGATACCGAAACCGGCATCCCCATTAAATTAATTTTTCTGTTGAATTTACTCTTCTGTTGTACCTGTTGTTTCGCTTCCTGCAGCATCAGCTTTAGCCTTTGGCTTACGGCCTCTACGAGTAGATTTAGCTTTCTTAGCAGTACCTTTTTCTTTTGATGAAGGCATCAACTCATTGAAATCAACTAATTCCATCATGCAAGTTTCAGCGGCATCACCGGGTCTGAATCCGGTTTTAAGGATACGGGTATATCCACCCGGACGCTCATTAACCTTAGGAGCAACCTCTCTGAAAAGCTCACTAACAGCTTCTTTATTCTGCAGATAACTAAAAACTGTTCTGCGTGAATGTGTGCTGTCAGATTTTGACTTTGTAATTAATGGTTCAACATATTTTCTAAGTGCCTTAGCTTTGGCAACAGTTGTGTTTATTCTCTTATGCAGAATCAATGATGAAGCCAGGTTAGAGAGTAATGCTTCTCTGTGGCTATGTGTTCTGCCTAAATGATTTATCTTTTTTCCGTGACGCATTTTTCGTAATCTTTAAACTATTCAATTATTCTTTATCAAGCATATACTTCTGTATGTTCATACCGAAGGTAAGGTTTTTACTGCGAACCAATTCCTCCAACTCAGTCAGCGATTTCTTTCCGAAGTTACGGAACTTCAACAGGTCTGTTTTTGAAAACGAAACCAAATCACCCAAAGTTTCAACATCTGCTGCTTTCAGACAGTTCAATGCTCTTACTGAAAGATCCATATCTACCAATTTTGATTTAAGCAATTGACGCATATGAAGTGTGTTCTCATCAAACTCTTCAACTGGAGTTTTAGACTTTGTATCGAGCGTAATTTTCTCATCGCTAAACAGCATGAAGTGATGAATCAGAATTTCTGCAGCTTCGCGTAATGCTTCTTTAGGATGAATACTTCCATCGGTTGTGATTTCAAGTACCAATTTTTCGTAATCGGTTTTCTGCTCCACACGATAGTTCTCCACTGCATATTTTACATTCTTTATTGGAGTGTAGATAGAATCTATTGCAACAGTTCCTAATGGATGGCTGTTTGATTTGTTTTCTTCTGCAGGAACATATCCACGTCCTTTGTCAATGGTCATATCAATAACCAATTTTACAGAAGGATCCATCTGGCAAATAACCAACTCAGGATTGAGTACCTGAAAAGCAGCAGTATGTTTAGCAATATCACCGGCAGTAAATTCTGTCTTACCATTAACAACAACCTGAACTTTTTCAGAGTCTGTGCCTTCAATTTGCTTTTTAAAACGAACCTGCTTGAGGTTAAGGATAATTTCAGTTACATCTTCAACAACTCCTTTTATTGTTGAAAATTCATGATCAACTCCACTGATTTTAATATTGGTGATTGCATGTCCTTCAAGCGAAGAAAGCAATATTCTACGTAGAGAATTACCAACAGTAATACCATAACCCGGCTCCAAAGGGCGGAACTCAAACTGACCAAAAGTTTCGGTAGAATGATTCATAATCACTTTGTCGGGACGTTGAAATGCAAGTATGGCCATTTTATATTTTGTGTTTTATTTGTTTAATTATTTACTGAGTTTTATTGTTCAGGGTTAGCAAGAATTATTTAGAGTACAATTCCACGATAAGTTGTTCCTTAATATTCTCAGGAATTTCTTCGCGTGCAGGTGTAGTCACAAATTTACCTTGCATAGCTGTGGTATCCCACTCTAACCAACCATATTTATTAGAACGAGATGCAAGTGAATCTGTAATTGCTTCGAAAGACTTTGAGCGCTCACGAACGCCAACAACATCACCCGGACGTAAGATGTATGATGAAATATTGTTTACCTTACCATTTACTGTAATATGGCAATGTCCAACTAACTGACGTGCTGCTGCACGTGTTGGTGCAATTCCCAAACGAAAAACAACATTATCAAGTCTGGATTCAATAAGCTTCAACAAGTTTTCACCTGTAATACCTTCTTTACGAAGTGCAATACTGTAGAAACGAGCAAACTGACGCTCTAACATTCCGTAAGTATATTTCACCTTTTGCTTTTCAGCTAACTGAATTGCATATTCACTTTGCTTAGCGCGCTTTTTAGCAGCACCATGCATTCCCGGAGGATAACTTCTTTTTTCGAAATATCTGTCAGGTCCGAATATGGGCTCGCGAAACTTACGTGCTATTTTTGTTTTTGGTCCAATGTAACGTGCCATTGTATTATTCTAATATTTTAATTTTAAACTAACTTGTGATAATAAATTATATCCTTCTTCTTTTAGGAGGGCGACATCCGTTATGTGGTATTGGGGTGATGTCCAGAATTTCGCTTACCTCAACTCCTGAAGCGTTAAGCGTTCGGATTGCAGATTCGCGACCTGCTCCGGGTCCTCTAACAAATACTTTTACCTTTCTAAGACCTAAGTCGTACGCTGTTTTTGCGCAATCAGCTGCTGCCAGCTGTGCTGCATAAGGTGTGTTTTTCTTAGATCCTTTGAAGCCCATTTTGCCTGCACTTGCCCAAGAAATCACTTGGCCTTGCAAATTCGTCAGGCTGATAATAATGTTATTGAAAGTTGCATTGATATGCGCCTCACCGGTCGCCTCAACTTTTACCACCTTCTTTTTTGCTGTTTTTGCAGCTGCTCCTTGTTGTTGTTTTGCCATTATTGTTTATTTATTGTTATTCCCCTTAAAAAGGGAACATTTTATTCCAATTACTTAGTTACTTTTTTCTTGTTAGCAACTGTTTTACGCTTACCCTTACGTGTGCGGCAGTTGTTTTTGGTTCTTTGTCCGCGCACAGGCAATCCCAAACGATGACGAACACCACGGTAGCTACCGATATCCATCAGACGTTTAATATTCAACTGTGTTTCTGAACGTAAAGCACCTTCTATTTTCAGATTATCGTTAATGAATGAACGGATTTTATTCAGTTCATCATCATTCCACTGATCTACTTTTTTATCGTACGAAATTCCGCACTCATCAAGAATCTGTTGAGCTGTTGAACGTCCTATACCAAAAATATAAGTAAGGCCTATTTCACCTCTTTTGTTTCTTGGTAAATCTATACCTGCTATTCGAGCCATTTTATATTAACTATTTTCTTTGTTACAATTAATTTTTAAGATGTAATTATCCCTGACGCTGCTTAAAGCGTGGATTCTTTTTATTAATTACATACAATTTACCGTTGCGTCTAACGATTTTACAATCAACGCTTCTTTTCTTTAAACTTGGTTTAACTTTCATCTTCTTAATTTATTCTAATGCGTTATCTCAATTATTTATAACGATAAGTTATTCTTCCTTTTGTCAGATCATAAGGTGACATTTCAATCTTTACTTTATCACCGGGTAGAATTTTAATGTAGTTCATTCTCATCTTTCCTGAAATGTGGGCAATTATTTCATGTCCGTTTTCCAGTTCCACCCTGAACATAGCATTGCTCAACGCTTCTGTAATCGTTCCGTCCTGCTCTATTGATGTCTGCTTTGCCATTAATCTAATCTTACTATGCTATAATATGTTGCTTATAATCTATTTTATATAAATTTAAATTCTCTTTTTCACTCTTTTCTATCTCTTCAAATGAAGACAGAATCTCTGCCTTTACATTATCCACTGCAATTGTATGTTCAAAATGTGCGGCAGGCTTTTGATCTGCTGTTACAATTGTCCATCCATCATTGAGTTGCTTTACATTCTTTGTTCCCATGTTTATCATAGGTTCAATTGCTATAACCAACCCGGGTTTCAACAACAATCCTTGCCCTGCCTTACCATAATTTGGTACTTCGGGCTTCTCATGAAGCTTCTTCCCTATGCCATGGCCTACCAATTCACGAACAACACCAAATCCATTTGCCTCTGCATGTTTTTGGATATTGCTGCTTACATCACCCATCCTGTTACCGGCAACTGCCTTCTCTATTCCAAGATAAAGGCATTCGCGTGTGACCTGCAGTAGTTTTATTGCCTGCTGATCTACTTCACCGATAGCGAAGGTGTAGGCCGAATCACCATAATATCCGTTTTTAACTACCCCACAATCAAGTGACACAATATCTCCAAGATGCAACACTCTTGCTCCCGGGATTCCGTGAACCACTTCGGCATTAACCGATATGCATAACGAACCGCTGAATCCATGATAGCCTTTAAAAGCAGGCACAGCTTCATGTGAGCGGATAAAATCTTCTGCAATCTTATCCAACTCTCCGGTCGTTATTCCATCTCGCAGGTGTTTGGCAACTTCTGCAATGGTTTTTCCAACAAGTAAAGAACTAACTCTAATTAAATCAATCTCCTCTTTGGAGCGATATTCAATCTGCACAATTTTATATTTTAAACAGGTGCATTAATGGATGTGCGTCCTTTAATACGTCCTGATTTCATTAATCCATCGTAATGTCTCATCAACAAATGACTTTCTATCTGTTGTAAAGTATCCAGAATTACACCAACAAGAATCAACAATGATGTGCCACCATAAAATTGAGCAAAGTTGGTACTGGTACCTAATACTGTCGCAAATGCAGGCAGGATGGCAACGATTGCTAAAAATATAGAACCCGGCAAAGTTATTTTAGACATCACATCATCAATAAAGGATGCTGTTTGCCTGCCTGGCTTAATGCCGGGAATAAAGCCACCATTTTTCTTCATATCATCAGCCATTTGATTAGGATTAACCGTGATGGCAGTATAGAAGTATGTGAATAATATAATCAATATTGCGAAGGTGACATTGTACCAAACAGAATGGAAATCTGTTAAAGAATGTGCAATACCCTGCATTGAAGATGACTCAGGAAAGAATTGTGCTACTGTAGCCGGAATAAACATAATTGCCTGGGCAAAGATGATTGGCATTACACCTGCCGCATTTACCTTTAAAGGAATATACTGACGTACGCCACCGTACTGTCTGTTACCAATTATTTTTTTTGCAAACTGTACCGGTATTTTACGAGTACCTTGCACCAATAAAATACTGATTACAACGACAGCAAACAAGGCAACCAATTCAACAAGGAACATGATTAGTCCTCCACCTGTTTGATTGAGTCGTGCTAAAAACTCATCTCGTAAGGCAAATGGTAATCGGGCAATAATACCCACCATGATAAGTAATGAAATACCATTTCCGATTCCTTTTTCCTGAATTCGTTCACCCAGCCACATCACAAATAAAGTACCTGCAATAAGAATGATGATAGATGTAATCCACCACATTGTCGGTGAAAATGCATCAGGGTTGGCGTATGCTACAATTGCAGACTGTGCCTGAGCCCTTAAGTTAACTAAATAACCTGGTGCCTGACCGGCAACTACCAACACCGTAAGCCAACGTGTAATCTGATTCATTCGGTTACGACCACTTTCTCCCTCTTTTTGCATTTTCTGAAAGTAGGGAACGGCAATTCCTAATATTTGCACAACAATTGAGGCCGAGATATATGGCATAATTCCCAGTGCAACGATTGATGCCTGTGAAAAGGCTCCACCTGCAAACATATCCAATAAACCAAAAATCCCCTGAGATGCCTGATTCTTTAAATTCCCAAGCTGCTGAGGGTCCACACCCGGCAATACAACATGCGAAGCAAGACGATAAATGGCAATATAAAAAAAGGTGTTGAGGAGTTTAGTTCTAAGCTCTTCAATCTTGAATATGTTCCTTAATGTTTGAATCAGTTCTTTCATTATTTTTCTTGAATGGTAGTTGTGCCTCCAGCGGCTTCAATTGCATTTTTTGCAGAATCTGAAAATGCATGTGCTTTTACATTCATTTTTACTTTCAATTCGCCACGTCCGAGTATTTTTACCAACTCACGCTTTGCAATCAATCCTTTTTCGCAAAGAATGCTATGATCAATTTCTGTTAAACCAAATTTCTCATTTAATTTCTGAAGTACATCTAAGTTGATTCCTGTATATTCAACTCTGAAGAAATTTTTGAATCCTGATTTAGGTACCCTTCTCTGAAGTGGCATCTGACCGCCTTCAAAACCAAATTTGCGCGAATATCCTGAGCGTGATTGTGCTCCTTTATGACCACGTGTAGATGTTCCACCATGACCAGAGCCTTCACCGCGACCTATTCTTTTGCTTTTCTTTGTTGAACCTTTGGCAGGTTTTAAATTACTTAAATTCATAACGCTTTTTCTTATTTGATTTCTGTTACCTCAACCAGATGTCTAACTTTTTCAATCATTCCTCTTATCTGATCAGTGTTTTCTTTTTCTACAGAATGATATACTTTTCTTAAACCTAAAGCTTTTAATGTTAGCTTCTGATTTTTATCGCGATCAATTCCGCTTTTTACTTGTTTGATAATTACTTTTCCCATGAGTATAATATTACCCGTTAAATACTTTGTTTAAATCTACACCACGCTGATTGGCTACGGTTACAGCATCACGCATCATAGCTAAAGCAGTAATGGTAGCTTTTACTACGTTATGTGGATTTGAAGATCCTTTTGACTTAGCTAATACATCACTTATTCCCACACTTTCAAGAACTGCACGCATGGCACCACCTGCAATTACACCCGTACCTGGTGCTGCCGGCTTTAAAAACACTTTTGCACCACCGAAAGCAGCATCTTGTTCATGAGGAACAGTAGTTTTATGAACTGTAACCTTCACTAAGTTCTTCTTTGCATCATCAATAGCTTTGGTAATTGCATCAGTAACCTCTTTTGCTTTTCCTAAGCCATAGCCTACAACACCTTTCTCATCACCAACCACAACAATGGCTGCAAAAGAAAATGTTCTTCCACCTTTGGTAACCTTAGTTACTCTGTTTACTGCTACGAGCCTGTCCTTTAATTCGATTTCGCCCGGTTTAACTCTTTTATTTGCTGTTGCTATCATTGTTTCGTTTTAGAATTTTAATCCGCCTTCTCTTGCACCATCAGCCAATGCTTTTACACGGCCATGAAACAAATATCCACCTCTGTCGAATGTTACTTTGGTTATACCTTTAGCTGCTGCTCTTTCAGCAATCATTTTGCCAACTGAAGTTGAAATTTCAACCTTAGTACCTTTAGCTGCACCATTTTCAGCAGATGAAGCTGCTGCCAATGTCTGGCCGGCAACATCATCAATTATCTGTGCATAAATCTGCTTATTACTTCTGAAAACAGACAATCTTGGCTGCTCATTAGTACCTTTGATTTTTCCGCGAATACGTTTGCGGATTTTAAGCCTGCGTGAATCTTTAGAATTCTTCATTTTCTTACTTTACTTATTTTTTAGCAGCTGATTTTCCAGCTTTTCTTCTCAATACTTCACCCACAAACTTGATACCTTTTCCTTTGTATGGTTCAGGCTTACGAAGTGATCTTATTTTTGCAGCAACCTGTCCGATAAGTTGTTTATCGTGACTTTCAAGAATGATGGTAGGATTGCTACCACGCTCTGTCTTTGTGCTTACTTTAACTTCTGTTGGCAGTTCAAATACCACATGGTGAGAATGACCAAGTACTAAATCAAGCATCTGACCTTGATTACTGGCACGGTATCCTACACCCACCAGTTCCTGCTCAATCTTATATCCTTGTGATACTCCTTTAATCATGTTAGCAAGCAATGAACGATACAAGCCATGCAATGACTTATGACGTTTTTGCTCTGTGCTGCGTTTAACAACAACTTTATTCTCTTCCATTTCTAAGGTAATCCCATCTGCAATTGTTTGAGATAATGTACCCTTTGGACCTTTTACAGAAACTGTATTTCCTTGTACATTAACCTGAACACCTGATGGTACTGAAACCGGTAATTTCCCTATTCGTGACATGCTTTCTTAAATTAATAAATATAACATAAAACTTCACCACCAACATGCAGCTGACGTGCTTCTTTGTCAGTCATAATTCCTTTGCTTGTAGAGATGATTGCCACACCAAGACCATTAATAATTCTTGGTAAACGATCATGACTAACATACTTTCTTAAACCCGGACGGCTAACACGTTTAAGGCGCGTAATTGCCGGCATTTTGGTTACAGGATTGTATTTTAAAGCAACTTTTATATTTCCCTGCTTATTGTCAGTTTCTTCAAACTTATAGTTTGCAATATACCCTTTGTCAAAAAGTATTTTGGTAATTTCTTTTTTAGTATTTGATGCAGGTACTTCTACGATGCGGTGATTGGCCTTAACGGCATTACGCAAACGTGTCAAATAATCTGATATCGGATCGGTCATTTTAATTATTTTTCTAATTATTGTTTAATATTACCAACTGGCTTTTGTTACTCCGGCAATTTTTCCTTCTAAAGCCATTTTGCGAAACAGTACGCGTGAAATTCCAAACTGACGCATATAACCTCTCGGACGACCTGTAATCATACATCGGTTATGTAAACGAACAGGTGATGAATTACGAGGCAATAATGCCAATGCCTGATAATCGCCAGCTTCTTTCAATGCTGCACGTTTAGCTGCATATTTCTCAACTAACTGTTCTCTTTTTCTGCTTCTTGCTTTTATTGATTCTTTTGCCATTTTTTCGAATTATTTTTTAGTTAGAACCGGTTCTGAATGGTAGTCCGAATTCTTTAAGTAACTGCATTGCTTCATTATCTGTTTTAGCTGTAGTTACAAATGTGATATCCATTCCACGAATCTTACTTACTTTGTCAATGTTGATTTCAGGGAAAATGATATGCTCGGTAATGCCAAGTGTATAATTTCCTTTACCATCAAAACCTTTGTTGTTGATTCCTCTGAAGTCACGGATACGTGGCAGCGATACAGAAACCAAACGATCAAGGAATTCATACATCTGCTCATCGCGCAAAGTCACTCTCACTCCAATAGGAACACCTTTTCTTACTTTAAAGTTAGAAATATCTTTCTTAGCATAAGTTGCAACGGCTTTCTGTCCTGCTATAGCTGTCATTTCTGCTACACAAGCATCAACAATTTTCTTATCGCTAACTGCATCGCCAATACCCTGGCTAAGGCATATTTTTGATAACTTAGGCACTTGCATGATACTCTTATACTGAAAATGATTTTTCAGTGCTGAGATGATTTCCTTTTTATACTTGCCTTTTAGGCGCGGTGTGTAACTCATTATTTTATTACCTCCCCTGATTTTTTTGCGTAACGAACTAATTTACCATCATCTGTTTTACGACCTACACGTGTTGGCTTTCCTGATTTAGGATCTATAAGCATGAGGTTTGAAACATTAACCGGAGCTTCTTTCTTTACGATGCCACCTTGTGTATTTTGTGCATTCGGGCGTGTATGTTTAGAAACGATATTTACATTCTCTACACTTGCCCTGTTTGTTTCAGGGAACACCTCAAGCACACGGCCTTGCTTTCCTTTTGACTCACCGGCAATAACCTTAACAATATCGCCTTTTTTTATCTTTAGTTTTGACATGATTCTGATTTTATAAATTAAATTACTTCAGGTGCCAATGAAACGATTTTCATAAACTGCTTTTCGCGTAGTTCACGAGCTACAGGTCCGAAAATACGAGTACCTCTTAGTTCATCTGCCTGATTGAGTAACACTACTGCATTATCATCGAAACGGATATAAGATCCGTCATTTCGTCTTACTTCCTTGCTTACTCTTACAACCACAGCTTTGCTTACAGCACCTTTTTTAATATTTCCTGCAGGTAAAGCATTCTTTACGGTTACTACAATTTTATCTCCCAAAGAAGCATATCTTTTGCGTGTACCGCCCAACACACGGATACACAAAACTTCTTTTGCTCCGCTGTTATCTGCTACTGTTAATCTTGATTCTGACTGTATCATCTTTTATTTCTTTTCAATATTCTGCCCTTTTAGTATTGGCGAGAAATTTTAATTATTTTGCTTTTTCAAGAATTTCAACTAATCTCCAACGTTTTGTTTTGCTGATGGGTCTGGTTTCCATAATCAAAACACGGTCGCCACTACCACATGCATTAGCTTCATCATGTACATGAAACTTTTTAGTCTTATTAATAAACTTTCCGTACATCGGATGTTTAAACTTCTTTTCTTCAGCCACAACAACAGTCTTTTGCATTTTAATGCTGGTAACCACACCTATTTTTGTTTTGCGTAATGCTCTTTCAGTACTCATTGAATAATTTATTTTGATGTTTGTGACATTCTTTTGTTTAACTCTGTTTTCAGCCTTGCAATAAGTTTGCGAGTGCTGCGGATTTTCATCGGATTATCCATTGGAGAAACGGCATGCTGCATTTTATGCTTCTGTAAATTATCCACTTCTTCCTTAATGCGTGCTTTTACTTCTTCTGTTGTTAAATCTCTAACTATTGACTGTTTCATCGTTTTTCAAATTTTAATATTAAGCAGCTGAATAATCTCTGCGAACAACAAACTTGGTTATAACCGGTAATTTCTGTGCTGCCAAACGCATTGCTTCTTTTGCTGTTTCTACAGACACACCATCTGCTTCAAAAAGCATGGTTCCAGGTTTTACTTGGGCTATCCAATATTCCGGTGCTCCTTTACCTTTACCCATACGAACCTCAGCAGGCTTACGTGTAACGGGCTTGTCCGGGAAAATACGTATCCAGGTTTGTCCTTCACGCTTCATAAAACGGGTAAGGGCAACACGGGCTGCTTCTATCTGACGTGAAGTAAGCTGTGCATTTTCCAGTGATTTAATTCCAAATGATCCGAAGGCAATCTGCGATCCGCGGGTAGCATTACCACGGTTGCGCATCTTCTGCTGCTTTCTGAATTTTGTCTTTTTCGGTTGTAACATTGCTAATTAACCTTAATTCTTTTTTTAAATAATTATTTCTTCTCTCCTCTTGGACGTCCGCCTCTTCTGCCGCCACGGTCATTACCGCCACGTTCTCTTTCCTGTCTTCTGTCGCCACCTGCATTTTGCTTAGGTGTTGAGTTCATTCCAACATTAGGCGAAAGGTCTCTTTTACCAAAAACTTCACCTTTACAAATCCAAACTTTTACCCCTATTTTTCCATAAGATGTCTGTGCATCTGCAATGGCAAAATCAATATCAGCACGGAATGTGTGTAATGGAATACGTCCATCTTTATACTGTTCTGTACGAGCCATCTCAGCACCACCGATACGGCCTGCACACATAATCTTAATACCTTCTGCACCCATACGCATGCTTGAAGCGATAGCCATTTTAATAGCTCTTCTGTATGAAATACGGGCTTCTATCTGTTTGGCAACGCCATCTGCAACTAACTGTGCGTCAAGCTCAGGGCGTTTGATTTCGAAAATATTTATCTGTACTTCTTTCTTGGTAATTTTCTTGATTTCTTCTTTAAGCTTATCTACCTCTGATCCACCTTTACCGATAACGATACCCGGACGTGCAGTATGAATAGTTGCAGTGATAAGTTTTAGTGTGCGCTCAATAATAATACGGGCAACTCCACCTTTTGCCAAACGTGCATGCAGATAGTTACGGATTTTTTCGTCCTCAACTAAACGGTCAGAATAGTTCTTTCCACCATACCAGTTTGAGTCCCATCCACGGATGATTCCCAGTCTATTTCCTATCGGGTGTGCTTTTTGTCCCATTTATGCTTCTGTATTTTCAGTTACTTGTTGTGTATTTTCTACTTTTTTATTGACAGTGTCAACGAATAAGGTAACGTGGTTTGAACGCTTGCGAATTCTGTAACCCCTACCTTGTGGTGCAGGGCGCAATCTTTTAAGCTGACGGGCGCTGTCCACATAAACTTTAGATACAACTAATGGCTGCTCTTCGATGCGAACACCTTCGTTTTTTGCCTGCCAGTTGTTGATTGCTGATAACAACAATTTATACATATTGCCGGCAGCTTCTTTCTTACTGAATTTAAGCAATCCTAAAGCAAGATCAACTTTCTTACCTCTGATCATGTCAGCTACCAGTCTCATTTTTCTAGGAGAGGTAGGACAATTATTCAACCTGGCAATGTAGGTTGTTTTCATTTCTTCTTTGCGTGCATCTGCCGCTATTTTCTTTCTTGCTCCCATTATTTCTTATCTTTATTACCTGCATGACCTCTGAAAGTACGGGTTGGTGCAAATTCGCCTAATTTGTGTCCAACCATATTTTCTGTTACATATACAGGGATAAACTTATTACCATTGTGAACTGCAAATGTATGTCCAACAAAATCGGGTGATATCAAAGAGCGTCTGCTCCATGTTTTGATTACCGTCTTCTTTTTACCCTCACTCATTGACGCAACTTTTCCTTCCAGTTTAGGATCAATGAAGGGGCCTTTTTTTAGTGAACGACTCATTTATTTTTTATTATTAGCTTGAAGCGTATTATTTAATTATGGAGAATTATTTCTTTCTTCTTTCTATGATATGTTTATTGCTTTGATTTTTCAGCTTACGGGTTTTCTTTCCTTTAGCTAACAAACCTTTGCGTGAACGTGGATGACCTCCTGAAGCACGACCTTCGCCACCACCCATTGGGTGATCAACAGGGTTCATAGCCACACCACGAACTCTTGGTCTTCTGCCTTTCCAGCGGTTGCGGCCTGCTTTTCCGGCACTTTCTTTATTATGGTCTGAATTTGAAACAGAACCGATAGTTGCAACACAGGTTGAAAGTACCATTCTTGTTTCACCGGAAGGCATTTTCAGGATTGCATACTTTCCATCACGAGCTGTTAACTGTGCATAAGATCCGGCACTTCTTGCCATTTTACCTCCCTGACCGGGACGCAATTCAATGTTATGGACAATTGTACCTAATGGCATGTCTTTCAACATCATAGCATTACCTACTTCAGGTGTTGCTTTATCTCCTGAAAGAATAGCCTGACCCACGGTCAATCCTGCCGGAGCAAGAATATATCTTTTTTCACCATCTGCATAATGAACTAATGCAATACGTGCAGTACGGTTAGGATCGTACTCAATAGTTGCTACTTTACCTGGAACACCGTCTTTATTACGCTTGAAGTCAATTATTCTATATAACTTACGGTGACCTCCTCCAATATAGCGCATGGTCATTTTACCTGAATTATTTCTTCCACCTTTGCGATTGATACGCTCTGTCAAAGCTTTTTCAGGTTCGTTAGTTGTTATATTAGAATGATCTGGCGCAATTAAAAAGCGCTGACCTGGAGTAATCGGATTAAATTTCTTGATTGCCATTGTTCAATTTTTATATGCTTGCGTAAAAATCAATTGTTTCGCCCTTAGCTACAGTCACGTAAGCTTTCTTTTGCCCACCTTTTTTACCTTGCAGAATACCTGCTTTGGTGAAACGTGTTTTTGATTTTACAGCATTATTAACTGTATTTACACTCACAACATTGACATTATAAAGCTTCTCGATAGCAGCTTTGATTTCAATTTTGTTTGCGTTTTTATCTACGATAAACGCATATTGCCCGAGTTTTTCGGACTTCTGCGTCATTTTTTCAGTAATAACTGGCTTCTTTAAGATGCTCATTTGTTTAATATTTTTTCAATTACCGGCAAAGCGCCTTCTTCCAACACCAAATTTTGCGCATTAAGAATATCGTAAGTGTTTATTTCTGAAGCACTTAATACTTTACTGCGTTGTAAATTTCGGGAGGACAAAAATAAATTTTTATTGGTATCTCCGGTAACCATTAAAACTTTTTTATTAGCAAGTTCCAATTGCTTCAAAATGTTTACCACTTCACTGGTTTTTGGAGCTTCCATTGTCACATTCTCAACGATGGTAATATTGTTGTCTTTTGCCTTATAGCTAAGTGCAGAAATACGAGCAAGTCGTTTAACTTTCTTATTCAGTTTGAATGAGTAATCGCGTGGCTGAGGACCGAAAACACGACCTCCACCAACGAAAAGTGGCGATTTCATACTTCCAGCACGTGCACCACCGGTTCCTTTCTGACGTTTCAACTTCTTAGTTGTTCCTGAAACTTCGTTTCGTTGCTTTGACTTATGCGTACCCTGACGTGCGTTAGCCATAATGCTTTTTACATCAAGCCATATTGCATGATCATTTGGTGTGGCAGCAAAGATTTCGCTGTTAAGCGTTACTTTTCTTCCAGTAGCCTGACCGTTTCTTTGTTTAATTTCTAATTCCATTTCGCTTAAAATTCTACTTTAATATATGAACCTTTAGCACCTGGTACAGCGCCTTTTATGATTAAGATGTTGTGCTCAGGCATAACTTTTAAGATTTGCAGATTCTGAATCTTTACCTGCTCATCGCCCATGTGACCGGTCAATCTTTTTCCCGGAAGTACTCGAGATGGAAAAGATGATGCACCCATAGAACCGGGGGCTCTCAATCTGTTGTGCTGACCGTGCGTTGCACCTCCAACACCGGCAAAGTTGTGTCGCTTAATAACACCCTGAAAGCCTTTACCCTTTGAGGTTCCAACAACATCACAAAATTCGCCTTCGGGACAGATATCAACTTTGATAACATCGCCAAGTTTTACCTCTGTAGTAAAGCCTTTAAACTCTACTACTTTACGCTTAAATGTGCTGTTTGACTTTTTAAAATGGCCTTGCAGCGCTTTTGTTGTATGCTTTTCTTTTTTGTCATCAAAAGCTAACTGAACGGCATCATAGCCATCGGTTGCTACTGATTTAACCTGGGTTACAACACATGGCCCTGCTTCGATTACTGTGCAGGCAATGTTTTTACCCTCAGCATTAAACATGCTGGTCATTCCTATTTTCTTTCCTATTATTCCGGACATTGTTCTTTACTTTAAGGGTTTAACTACACTTTTATTTCAACCTCAACACCACTTGGTAACTCCAGTTTCATGAGCGCGTCAACAGTTTTGGAGGTTGAGCTATATATATCCAACAAGCGCTTATAAGAGCATAACTGAAACTGTTCTCTTGCCTTTTTATTTACGTGTGGCGAACGAAGTACTGTATATATCTTCTTCTCAGTTGGAAGAGGAATGGGTCCGCTGATCACTGCTCCCGTAGTCTTAACGGTTTTTACGATTTTCTCTGCTGACTTGTCAACGAGGTTGTAATCGTAAGATTTGAGCTTTATTCGGATTCGCTGATTCATTTATTTATTATTTAATTTCTTTTTAAAATCTACAATTAGGCTTTTTCTAATTTACCTTTTACTTTGGCAATTACTTCTTCGGCAATAGCGCGAGGACACTCTGTATAGTGAGAGAACTCCATGCTTGATGAGGCACGACCTGAGGTAATGGTACGCAGTGTTGTTACATATCCAAACATTTCAGAAAGCGGAACTTTTGCTTTTATTACCTGTGCTCCTGCACGTGTGTCCATTCCTTCCATCTGTCCACGTCTTCTGTTAAGATCACCCATAACATCACCCATGTATTCATCAGGAGTAACAACTTCTACCTTCATGATTGGCTCAAGCAATATTGGTTTTGCTTTTGCACAAGCATCTTTATAAGCAAGTTTGGCAGCAATTTCAAACGACAAGGCATCAGAGTCAACTGCGTGGAACGAACCATCAGTAAGAACTACTTTAAGGCTGCTTAATGGATAACCGGCAAGTACACCATTGACCATGGCTGCTTTAAATCCTTTTTCGATTGAAGGAATAAATTCTTTTGGAATATTACCTCCTGTAATCTGATTTACAAATTGCAGACTTGACTTGTTTGCAACCGGATCAAAATCTTCGTCAACAGGGCTAAGCGTAAATTGTATATCGGCAAACTTACCACGACCACCGGTTTGTTTCTTGTAAACCTCGCGATGTGATACACTACCTGTGATTGCTTCTTTATAAGAAACCTCAGGTGCACCCTGATTACATTCTACTTTAAATTCTCTCTTCAGACGGTCAACAATAATTTCAAGGTGAAGTTCACCCATACCGCTAATGATTGTCTGTCCTGTCTCTTCGTCTGTTTTTACACGGAAAGTTGGATCTTCTTCAGCTAATTTGTTCAATGCAGTTCCCAACTTTTCTGTGTCAACCTGTGTTTTTGGCTCAATAGCCAAACCGATAACTGCTTCAGGAAATTGCATTGCCTCAAGCACTATTGGCGCATTTTCTGCACAAAGGGTATCACCGGTCTTAATGTCTTTAAATCCAACAGCAGCACCAATATCACCAGCCTCGATAAAAGGAATCTGGTTTTGCTTATTGGCATGCATCTGGAAGATACGAGAAATACGCTCTTTATTACCTGAACGAGAGTTTAGCACATAAGAACCTGACTCCAAACGTCCGGAATAAGCACGGAAATAAGCCAAGCGACCTACGAAAGGATCTGTTGCAATCTTAAATGCCAAGGCTGTAAATGGCTCTTTTACATCAGGCTTACGGCTTACAGGCTCACCATTGTCAGGGTTTGTACCTGTAATATTATCTTTATCTATTGGACTTGGCAATAGTTCCATTACCAGGTCAAGCATTGTTTGAACACCTTTATTTTTAAATGATGATCCACAAACCATAGGAACCACTTTTCCTGCAATACATGATTTTCTTAATGCATCCAGAATTTCGCGTTCTGTAATGCTATTGGGGTCATCGAAATACTTCTCCATCAATTTATCGTCAAACTCAGCGATAGATTCCAGAAGTTTCTCTCTTAAACTTTTTGCTTCTTCTAATATTTCTGCCGGAATAGGCACTTCTGTAAATGTCATTCCCTGATCGTGTTCATTCCAAACGATACCTTTAAAGTTAATTAAATCAACAACACCTTTAAAGTTCTCTTCTGCTCCAATAGGTAATTGTAATGGCACTGCATTACCACCAAGCATTTCACGAACCTGCTTAACTACATTTAAAAAGTCGGCACCGGCACGGTCCATTTTGTTCACAAAACAAAGTCTTGTAACATTATAGTTATTCGCTAAGCGCCAGTTTGTTTCTGATTGAGGCTCAACACCATCAACAGCAGAAAACAAGAATACCAAACCATCCAGAATACGTAGTGAACGATTTACCTCAACGGTAAAGTCAACGTGTCCGGGAGTATCAATAATGTTTACTTTATATTTATTGTTGCGGTAATTCCAAAAGCATGTCGTTGCAGCTGATGTAATGGTAATACCACGCTCCTGCTCCTGAACCATCCAGTCCATTGTTGCAGCACCATCGTGAACCTCGCCTAACTTATGGTTTACACCTGTATAGTAAAGGATACGCTCTGTTGTAGTAGTCTTACCTGCATCAATGTGTGCAGCAATACCAATATTTCTAGTAAATCTTAAATCGTTTGCCATTTGAATAGTGTCTCTCTGCTTTTATACTTTAAAATGTGAGAATGCTTTGTTAGCTTCAGCCATACGGTGTGTATCATCTTTCTTCTTTACTGCTGCTCCTTCGCCTTTAGCTGCTGCTATTATTTCTCCGGCCAAGCGGTCAGACATAGATTTCTCATTACGTGAGCGTGCATATCCTACCAACCACTTAATGCCCAATGCCGTTCTGCGTGTAGGACGAACTTCTGATGGTATCTGAAAGGTAGCTCCACCAACCCTGCGGCTGCGAACCTCTACCAATGGCATCACATTATTTAATGCTTTTCTCCATTGCTCCAATCCGTCCTCCTGTGTTTTTTCAGTAACCTTTTCTAAAGCATCATAAAAAATCTGATAGGCAGTTCCTTTTTTACCGGACTCCATCATACCATTTACGAAACGTGTTACCTGTTGATCATTATATCTTGGATCAGGCAATAAAATCCTTTTCTTGGGTTTCGACTTTCTCATCTATGAAATTTTAAACTGAAACTTTTCTGATTATTTTTTAGCTGCAGGAGCACCGCCTTTAGGCTTCTTGGTTCCGTATTTACTTCTGCGCTGATTACGTCCTTCTACACCTGAGGTATCTAATGCACCACGCACAATATGGTATCGAACTCCGGGAAGGTCTTTTACCCTGCCACCACGGATTAATACAATAGAGTGTTCCTGGAGATTATGACCTTCTCCTGGAATATATGCTGTAACTTCAAATTTGTTGGTTAAACGTACACGGGCCACCTTGCGTAATGCAGAGTTTGGCTTCTTTGGTGTTGTTGTGTAAACACGTGTACAAACCCCTCTTCTCTGGGGGCAGGATGTTAAGGCCGGGGACTTGCTTTTGTCCTCAATTTTAGAGCGGCCTATGCGTATTAATTGTTGTATTGTAGGCATCTTAATTATCCAATATGTTAATCCCAACTTTTTTTGGGACTGCAAATGTAGAGATTCTTTTTAGAATTACAACTAATTGAAAAAGATTTTTTTAAGAATTTCTTCAAATGGCTATCGTGTTGGTAATCAATTAAATTTATGAGATAATTGAAAATGATTTTTTCATATCATGACAAATTACCGCTACTTTCAGGCTAAAAATATTCTTCATTTTGTTAAAACAGTCATCAAAACTATTGTCAATTAAACATACGAGCATTACGACAAAACCATGAAGGAGTCATTCACTATAAAATCGGGGTTAACTGCTATGCGACATGGCTTTAGTAAAACATAGTTTTAAAAGGCAGGCATGTATTTTCTATTTATAAAACAACCGTGTGGCTTATTGATTGGGTTTTAGTAAATAGTTTTAGCGTTTTGAATCGATGTCTTGTCCTGAAATAGGTTTACACAAAAAAGTGTAAAAAATGGACAAAAAAATCATTCAAAAGGCACAAAAGTATTTTACAGTAGCCGAGAAACACAAAATCATTCAGGAATTAATTTCAAGCCAATGTACCAAGGTAGAGATTTGGGAAAAATATACTGGTGAAGAAGAAGAGCATGGGCAGTTGCTTCGCTGGATGCGGCAATTAGGCTACAACACCGGAATTAAAACCAGAAGACCTAACATTGTGTCAAATTTATATCCGATGGCACAACGAAAAATTAAGTCTGATAATCCCGATAGCTATCGGGAGGTTAATAATGATGATGAATCTTTTGAAAATCTGCAACTAAAAAAGCGTATAGCCGAATTAGAAAAGCAATTAAAAGATGCCGAGCTAAAAGCAATTGCTTTTTCCACGATGGTAGATATTGCAGAAAAGGAGTTTAAAATTCCCATCAGAAAAAAGCTCAATACCAAACCATAGAGGCAATGAAAAACAACTTTTCACACATAGGATTAGCCAAGCTATGTGGATGGTTTACTCACATTGTTTTTTAATTTTTAATGGCATTCGTGATTCGCTTCGCTTAATTGGTATCACCAGACAGGCTTATTATCAAAACAACTGGGAAGGAATTTCAACGACCCTGGAAGAAGATTTGATAATACAACAGGTAAAAGAGATTCGTAAAAACCATCGCAGGATGGGAACACGAAAGCTGTATGAAATGCTGCAACCATTTATATTGGAACATCAAATAAAAATAGGCAGAGATGCACTGTTCAATATGCTTTCAGCCAATCATTTATTGGCAAGGAAACGTAAGCGAAGAATACAAACGACTAACTCCTATCACTGGTTGAGAAAGTATCCAAACCTTATTCGTGAGTTTGTTCCTACTACACCCAATCAGCTTTGGGTGAGTGATATTACTTATTGGAAAATAAATACAGGCGAACATCTTTACATCAGCTTTATTACCGATGCTTACTCGCATAAAATTGTAGGTTATCAGGTAGCTGAAACAATGGAAGCGATAGAAAGTATTCATGCTTTGCAAATGGCTCTCTCTGCCTTGGGGGCAGAGAGCCATTTGAACCTTATCCATCACAGCGACAGAGGCATTCAATATTGTAGCCATGCTTATGTAAAGCTATTGCAGGACTACAATATAAAAATTAGCATGACTGAAAATGGTGACCCTTTAGAAAATGCTGTTGCTGAGCGTTTAAACGGCATCATCAAAGACGAATATTTAGAAACCTACGACATTGATAACATCAAAGATGCAAAAGGATTACTAAAAGATGTAGTGGATTTATACAACAACGAAAGACCTCACATGAGCATCAGCAACTTCACTCCAAATACTATTCATCATTCAAAAACTAAAATCAAAACAGAAAGATTATGGAAATATTATCGAAAAAATCCTACTATTGTAAACCAATTACAGGACTAAAAATGAATTGTAAACTTATTATAGGATTAATCAATTAAACTGTAAACTTTTTTTAGGACGAGTCATATAAGCTATGCTGAACGCACAATAGAGTAGCCCGCCCCGCCAGCGGGTGCTGCTGAAGTGCTACCGATAGCTATCAGTATCTCACACCACTAAGCGCACGGGTCGCATACTTAGCGATTGACACCTAGTATTTGTGGCATTTTTAGTTGCTGTTTTGCTCCTTAAAACTATTGAANNTTTTTTCATAACTTGTCCCGATTGCTCTGGAGACTGACGTTATACCCCATTCTAAAACTACAAAAAACAAGCGATTTGAAGTGGGGATTTTGTAAATTTGAATGTTGATTTAAGGCTAAAAAATATGTTCCACACAATTGAAATAGACAGAAATAACCTGACAATTATGGGAGTAAAATTCTCAGATATAAAAACGCTTGAAAGCACTGCAAATGCTTTGGGCAGTAATATGTTTGAAGGCTTTAAACCGACACCAAAAGGAATTGAAATTATAAGGGACTATGTGACAGGAAAAATATCATTGGCAGAACTTGTGGCATTTGCCAAACAAAAAGCCTATGTCTAATTCCTACAAATACATAGACCCTGAATTCAGCTACACAGACCCTAAGACAGGACTTTTAAAGAATTTACAAGATATTACCGACCCTGACATATTACTCTTTGTTGAGAGTGGTGTGGTAACAAAACGACTTCAAGAACTTTATGAAAAACCAATAAAAATAAAGAGTATTGACAGCCTTTTTGAAATTCATAGACACTTGTTTCAAGATATTTACGCTTGGGCAGGTAAGAAACGAATTGTTGAAATAAGCAAAGATGGGAAACAATTTTTCCCGACTTCACAATTTGACAATGCTTTCAGATACATTGACCAATTAATTGCCGATTTCAAGAAAATTCCGGGAGAGAATAAAAATCAGTTAGCCGATAAATTAGCAGAAATTTTAGATAACTTAAACTACTTACATCCATTCAGAGAAGGAAACGGACGAACGCAAAGAGAATTTTTAAGGCTGTTGGCATTGGAAAAAGGCTTAACACTAAATCTCAACCCACCAGATAACAAAAGTGTTTACGAACGATATATGAAAGGAACAATTGAAAGTGAGGTAAAAACTTTGGCAGAATTAATTTTTGAACTGATTGATGAGAATGAAAAATAAAAGAACGGTGCATAATCGAGAGGCGGCTCCACCAGAAACTGACGAAGTGCTACCGATAGCTATAGGTATCTCACACCACTAAGCGTACGGGTCGCATACTTAGCGGTTAGCACTTGGTATTTGTGACATTCTTAGTTGCTGTTTTTCTCCTTAAAACTATTGAAATTAATTTATATTTGTAAATGCTTTTAGATTATTTTTTTCATAACTTGTCCCGATTGCTCGGGAGACTGACGTTATGTGCAACCTATGTCGCTTAGAACAGGTATCAGTGTTAACTTGAACAGATAAATAAAACTTAAGAATGAACAATCAAAATTTATACAAATACTTATCCTTGAAATCGATTGTAGCGATTTGCAATTACATAATTGTCTGCTTTATACTTCTTTCGAGCTCACTCAAAGCGCAAAGTAATATTGCTAAAAAATACAAGTTAGCTGATTCCACTTACTCATATGTTTCAAATGTTATAAAAACTTCTGACGGAGGTTTTTTAATAATCGGTCAAAATGCATTTAACAATTCTTCCTATTTAATAATCATAAAAACAAATGATTCTGGAGATACGTTATGGACACAAAACATTCATTGCATAAATATTTTACAAGCTATTCCGCGGTGCGCGGTGGAGTTAATTAATTCACAAGGTTATATAATTGCAGGTTATCTTTTTGCCAGTAGCACTTTAAGCTATGGATTTTTGCTTAGACTAGATACTAATGGAAATATTCTCTGGTTTAAAAAAATATATTCTTCTGAATTTTGCAGTTGTATTAACAGCCTTGATGGCAATATTTTACTTACTGCATATTCCTTTTTTAATCCTGCAAAGACTTATTTATTAATGAAAATAACTCCATCAGGTAATGTAAATTGGATTAAAGGAATTACAGATGTTATTGCAACTTCAATCACAAATCATGAAAACATTGTTCAACTATCTGACAGTACAATAATATTATGCGGCAGTACTCAATTACAAATTGGAAATAACATTCAGTATGTTCGTAATTTTATAGGAAAGTTTTCTGATAATGGTAATCTATTATGGGCAAGAACATATGGTGACAGTTTAACTATTATTCAGCCAAATTCAATCTCTTACGATAATTTAAATCACCTAATTTTAGCAGGCAGACATACACTGACTCCATCTGGACAAACAATAGGCTACCTAATGTGTGTAGATACAACCTGAAATTTAGTTTGGTATCGCGAATATGACGGATTATCTTATGATATTGGAGGAATAGTTAAAGCCAATGTTTTAGCAAATGGAGAAATTTATGCTTTAAAACGAAAAAACTCAATAAATGGCTCTGTGCCTCAGTTTTTTAAAACAAATTCAAATGGTAGTCCGTTATGGAATAAAATAATCTTTGTTGCTACGAATGAAGAAATATATTTTAAAAATTTTATTGAAACTTCCAATATTGGATTTGCATTGTGTGGAGGATTTCGGGTGATTGGCTCACCTTATGAAATGGCATTGACAACTACAGATTCATCTGGAAATTTTAATTGTTCTTGGATTGACACTTTAATTACTTCAAGTACAATTACTATTTCAACTCAAATTATTAGTCCAAACGTCTCCTCAATTTCTTTGAATGATTCTGCACAAGCGTATTTTGAAACATCAGGAATTATATTATCCGATTATTGTACTGGAACCGGAACTAATGAACTAGATAATATTTCTCACGACATTTCTGTTTTTCCCAACCCCACTAACTGCTCAATATTCATTCAGGCAAATCCAATAAAGCAAATAGAATTTATTCTTAGCAATTCTATGGGGCAGGAAATTATAAGTAAATCTTTAAACATAACATCACCCACAAATCAGATACAGGTAACCAATCTTGCGGACGGAATTTATTTTTGGAAAGCAATTTCAAGAGGCGAAATACTTGCAAATGGAAAAATTATCATTATCAAATAAACTGTATTGCGAACTCGTAAGATTGCAACTCATAACGAGAGTCGGGAATGTGTATAACATAAAGTCAACGTTGCACGACCCATTAAAAGAGTAAAAAGGGATGTAAAGCAACCTCGTTAGCTGCCTTTTAACAAAGCGGCTGTTTTTTATTGCCTGTTTGTAATGCTAAAATCTTGTGGCTGTAAAACCGAGGTAATACAAACTCTTATCACAAGTTGCGGAAGTATCCAACTACTATTTGTGTTTTTTCCGCTATAGAAACCAATTACTTTTGAACAGGAGCATCCTCCAAAAAACAAATACAGCCCCCCCCTATTCTAATCCGGTTTTTACATTATAAAACAAAATGAACTGATAAAAATTGTAGTTTCGGTTTTTTTTAAAATCTATGGTTCGGAAAATTCACTTAATTTTTTTGCTGACTCTATGGTGCAGTGTGTTGTCTGCACAGTCTTTTAATCCATCAGAGATTAGACTAAACCTCGAAAAACTGAATACTGTTGGAACTGTCTTATATATTGCAGCCCACCCGGATGACGAAAACACAAGATTGCTGACCTACCTTTCAAAAGAAAAACATTTACGCACGTGCTATCTGAGCCTGAACAGAGGAGAGGGAGGACAAAATCTGATTGGAAAAGAACAGGGCGCTGCACTTGGAATTATAAGAACGAATGAATTGTTGCAGGCAAGAAAAATTGATGGTGCAGAACAATACTTTACGCGCGCCATTGACTTTGGATACAGCAAATCGCCTGAAGAAACTTTTACTTTCTGGAATCATGACAGTGTACTTGCTGATGTAGTATATATCATAAGGCTGTTGCAGCCCGATGTTATTATAACCCGCTTTCCAACCACTGGCGAAGGCGGACATGGGCATCATACAGCAAGTGCAATTTTAGCGGGTGAAGCTTTTAAATTGGCTGCTGATGCTAAATATCTTCCTGAGCAACTTAAATCTTTAAAGCCCTGGCAAGCAAAAACACTCTATTGGAACACTTTTAATTTTGGAAACAATAACACACAGCGTGATGACCAATTGAAAACAGATGTCGGATTTTTCAATACCTGGTGGGGAAAAGGATGTGGTGAAATTGCAGCATTAAGCCGGAGTCAGCATAAGAGTCAGGGGTTTGGCGTAGAAATTATCAGAGGGTCAATGCTTGAGTATTTAAAAAACATTGATGGCGACACTTCATGCACAACATTATTTTGCAAAAACTATTTCAGTTGGACAAGAGTTAAAGGAGCAGAAACAATAAAGTCCCTTACTGAAACAGCTTTGATTAAATTCGATATGAAAAACCCATCTGCTATTTTACCCGACTTGCTAAAGCTATATGATGAGTTAAAAAAACTACAAGATAATCACTGGAAAAAACAAAAAATTAAAGAGACAGAACAGCTTATTTTGGCATGTGCAGGTTTGTGGTTTGATGCTACCTCGAATCAACCGTATGTAACTCATGGTGACAGCATAAATATTAAACTCAGTTCTATTGTATATTCACAAACTCCAACAACAATTGAATCAGTTTCGTACTTACCATTTTCGGATACAAGCATGAGTACAAAACTTGATTACAATAAAATTTGGTCGCTTGAAAAATCATTTGTTGTGCCAAAAAATATTCCATACAGTTTTCATTACTGGTTGAAAAACATGCCTGAATCGGGTCGTTATGTTTTAGACAGTCAAAACATAATTGAGAAGCCTGTTAACGATGCCGTTTTTTCTGTTTCTGTAGGCGTAAAAATTTCAGACCATAAATTAACTTTCAATGTTCCTGTTCGGTACAAATGGATTGATCCGGTAGAAGGAGAAAAGTACAGGACAACCAGTGTAGTTCCACCTGTTGCTGTAAACTTTAATGAAAATGTTTGCCTTTTAATAAACAACAAACCCAGTAAACTGAAACTTACAGTACGAAGCCTGAGTAAATCTTTTACAGGTAAAATTAAATTAAATGTGCCTTCCGGTTATATCGCTAATCCCTCTGAATTTGCAGTTACAGAACTATTAAAAAACGAACGACTTATTTTTAATACTACTATACAACAAGACGTAAAAGCTGATGTTGACCAAATCAATACAAATCAACATTTACAAGTCAGTATTTTACCAACTAATTCAGAAGCGTATTCTTTGCAGGAAATCAATTACGAGCATATCCCCTACCAATATTATTTCAAACCTTCGGAAGTTAAAATTGTGCCTCTGGAACTGCAGACTACATCCAATAGAATAGGATACATTGAAGGCGCAGGCGATGAAGTGATGCAGTGTCTTCAGAATGCAGGTTATAACATTTCTGTTCTTAATGAAGAAAATCTTCGCAACGATAATCTATCAAATTACAGTGTGATTATTGCAGGCATAAGAGCCTATAACACCAACGACTGGCTGATGGGTTATAAAAATAAGCTCATGGATTTTGTTTCGTCCGGTGGCACCTACATTGTTCAATACAATACCAATAACAACTTAGGTAAACTTGGCAATAACATCGGACCTTATACTTTTAAAATTTCAAGAAAAAGAGTTACTGATGAATTTGCAGAAATGCGTTTTACAGAACCTGCTAACAAAACATTAAATACGCCAAATAAAATAACTGCAAATGATTTTAGAGGATGGGTTCAGGAGCGTGGAATATATTTTGCAGAAGAGATTGACGCAAAGTATCAGACACCGTTAAGCTGCAATGACAAAGGCGAAAGTCCATTGAATGGAAGTCTGATAATTGCACAATCAGGCAATGGTCATTTTGTCTATACGGGGCTTGCTTTTTTCAGACAATTGCCGGCAGGTGTGCCCGGTGCGTACCGTTTATTTTCTAATTTAATTGCATTACCCTCCGGTCAGGAAAAATAAATTTATAACATCGCCAATACTATTACCGTTATCCTGACATAAATATCATGGGAAAAGATAAGCTGAAACGATTTGCAGAAATGCAGACTTTTGAGAGAGTAATTCAACCGGAAATAAACTACCACTCACCGGATTTTGAGCTGAAAGGAAAGTGGAACGAAACAATTTTTCAAAAACCACAACCTATAGTCTTGGAAATTGGTTGCGGCAAAGGTGAATACACTGTTGCTTTGGCACAACGCTATCAGCAAAAAAACTTTATTGGCATTGACATAAAAGGTGCAAGAATATGGCGTGGTGCAAAAACCATTAACGAAGAAAAAATAATGAATGCTGCTTTTCTTAGAATAAGAATGGAAACCATTGAAAAGTTTTTTGCCGCGAATGAAGTAAGTGAAGTATGGATAACCTTTCCCGATCCGCAGCCAAAGGAATCGAAAGAAAACAAAAGATTAACCTCTCCCCTTTTTCTAAAAAGATACAGCACTTTCTTAATACCCAATGGCAGTGTACATTTAAAGACTGACAACAAAGATTTGTATGAATTTACACTGCAAACTGTAACTGATGCCGGTCATATTATATTAAATAAAACAACAGATTTATATAAAGAATCGCAGATGCCCGTTGATATGGACATTCAAACCACCTACGAAAAAAAATACTTAGCAGCTAAATTGCCTATCTTCTATCTTTCATTCCAATTGAACGAAAAAAGATAAGCTACACAATTAAATCTCATCCCAAAATTCGGCAGCTCTTCTGGTATGTGGAATCACAATGGTTCCACCCACAATATTGGCTACGGCAAACACTTCATAAATCTGCTCAGTTGTTATTCCACTTTGTTTACATTGAATAAGATGATACTTTATGCAATCATCACAGCGCAGCACCATGCTGGCTACAAGTCCAAGCATTTCTTTGGTCTGAACCGGCAATGCCCCATCCATATAGGTATTGGCATCAAGATTATAGAGACGTTTCAGAACCAGATTATCAGATTCGAGAATGCGCTTATTCATTTTAGCACGATAGCTGTTAAACTCATCTATACTTTTGCTCATGTGATTACATTTTATTCGTTTTTATGCTCCTGCCTTGCTACTACAACAGAAACAAATATGCTGAATTCGTAAAGCAGAAACAAAGGAATAGCCACCAGCATCTGACTGGTAACATCTGGCGATGGTGTTATTAATGCAGCAACAACAAGGTTTACAATAAAAGCATGTTTGCGGTAGCGCCTCATAAACTGCGGACTAATGATACCTATTTTGGTAAGGAAAAATACGAGAATCGGAAGCTCGAAAACCGCTCCGCAAGCCAAAGTCATGATGCTTACAATGCTGATGTACGAATCGAGTGTGATGGCATTCTGTACCTCTTCACTCACTTTATAACTTCCCAAAAAGTTAATAGACAACGGTGCCAGAATAAAATATCCAAAAGCCACTCCGCAGAAAAACAAAAACGAAGCTGAAAAGACTATACCTCTGGTATATTTCTTCTCTTTGGCAGACAATGCAGGTTTTACAAAACGCCATATCTCCCACAGCAAATAAGGGAATCCTAAAATCAGGCCTGCAATTCCGGCAGCTACCATGTGTGTTGTAAACTGCCCGGCCATAGTGGTACTTATCAGGCGAAATGGAATATCAGTAATACATAAATCAATTGACCATTTTTCCGAAAGCATACAAAGTAACCGGTACGTAATAAAATGTGGGTTCTTGGGTCCGAAAATTATCTTATCGAACAAGATGTCCTTATATATAAATGCTACAACGGCTAAAACAAAAATTGCCAATGTTGCACGCACCAAATGCCAACGCAAGGCTTCAAGGTGATCCAGAAAATTCATTTCTGAGTTAGGGTCGGGTTTCCTTTTGAAAAACATTCTTTTGATTGAAGATTAGAAAATGCCTTCTTTAAGCAAATCGTGAAGGTGAATAAAACCAAGGTACTTCCCTTTATCAGCCACAACCAACTGAGTAATATTATTTGACTTCATCAGAACAAAAGCATCGGCAGCCATGGTGTCGGGGCTAACGGTTTTAGGCTTTGAAGTCATAATATCTTTGGCTTTTGTTGCCAGCGTGTCACCACTCCTGTGAAGCATCCTTCTAAGGTCGCCATCGGTAATTATGCCTTTAAGCTTACCTTTTTCTACAACGGCAGTTGCCCCAAGGCGGCTTCCTGATATTTCGACAATCACCTTTTTAAGGTCATCGGTGGGCTTTACCTGCGGACTGGCATTGTTTTTATATACATCGCCAACTTTCAGGTACAATCTTTTTCCCAATGCCCCACCGGGATGATAGCGTGCAAAATCCTTACTTGAGAACCCCCTGTTTTCGAGCAGACACACAGCCAGGGCATCGCCCATAGCCAATTGTGCCGTTGTGCTTGTTGTGGGAGCTAAGTTATGTGGACATGCTTCGCGGCTTACGGTAGTGTTAAGAATGTAATGCGCCTGTTGTGCCAGGTAAGAAGAAGTGTCGCCAACCATAGCGATAAGTTTATTTCCGGCCAACCTTAGCAAGGGTGCCAGCACCTTTATTTCCGGTGTGTTGCCACTTTTGGAAATGCAAATCACTACATCGTCCTTTTGGATTACCCCAAGGTCGCCATGAACGGCATCGGCAGCATGCATAAACACGGCTGGTGTGCCCGTACTGTTTAGCGTGGCTGTTATTTTCTGAGCAATAATGGCACTTTTACCAATTCCTGTACAAACTACCCTACCTTTCGATAAATATATTAATTTTACAGTCTCAAAAAAATCATGGTCAATATATTGTTGCAAGCCACTAACAGCCTCAGACTCCATCTGAAGCGTCTTTTTGGCAATTTTAATTATTTGTTGAGCTGATTTCAATCTGATGTATTTCTGATGTAATTTTGAAAAATATTATTTGTTGCAATATTATTGAACAAAAATATCTATTTTAGTTAACTCAAATTTTTAATTGGTATAATAAATAAAATGTTAGCAGACACAAAGAAAAAAAAATCTGTAAAAGACAAGAATGAAAAAACCGACACAAAGACTAAAGTGAAGGTGAAAGAAAAAGTAGTTGAAAAGAAAACTAAGGACACCGAAAAAGCCAAGCCGGTTGTAAAAACCATAGTTGCTGCCTCAAACAAGCAGAAGCCTACCGATGCGCGACTAAAGGATGCCTTATTCAAATATTTTGGATTCGACACTTTTAAGGGTGAGCAAGAAGAAATTATTCAAACCGTGTTGCGTGGTGAAAACTGTTTCGTTATTATGCCTACCGGTGGCGGCAAATCTATGTGCTATCAGTTGCCGGCATTGATGATGGGTGGCACTGCCATTGTAGTTTCGCCATTAATTGCACTGATGAAAAATCAGGTTGATGCATTGCGGGGATTCAATACCGATGAAGCTGTGGCGCATTTCCTCAACTCATCACTCAACAAAACAGAGATTGCTCAGGTAAAAAAAGATATCAAGTCAGGCAAAACAAAATTGCTTTATGTTGCGCCCGAATCATTAACTAAAGAAGAGAACGTTGCTTTCTTTAAAGAAATTAAAGTTTCTTTCTTGGCCATAGACGAAGCTCACTGTATTTCAGAATGGGGACATGATTTCCGCCCTGAATACCGTAGGTTAAAACCAATCATAGAAGCACTTGGAAACATTCCTGTCATTGCGCTTACTGCAACAGCCACAGAAAAAGTTTCGCTCGACATTCAGAAGAATTTAGGTATGATGGAGTCAAGGTTGTTCAAAGCATCCTTCAACAGACCTAATCTTTATTATGAAGTACGGCCAAAAGTTGAAGTGCTAAAAGAGATCATCAAATTTGTTAAAAACCACTCAGGCAAATCAGGAATCATCTACTGCCTCAGCAGAAAAAAAGTTGAAGAAGTTGCCAGCACACTCAACGTAAATGGTATTAAGGCCCTACCCTACCATGCAGGTCTGGACGCCCCCGTTCGTGCCGAAACACAGGACAAGTTCCTGATGGAAAAAATTGATGTCATCGTTGCTACCATTGCATTCGGAATGGGAATTGACAAACCTGATGTGCGCTTTGTCATTCACCACGATATTCCAAAATCTCTCGAAGGATATTATCAGGAAACAGGCCGTGCCGGACGCGATGGTCGTGAAGGACGTTGCGTAACCTTTTATTCTTTTAAAGATATTGAAAAGCTCGAAAAATTTATGAAAGGCAAACCTGTGGCCGAGCAGGAAATAGGAAAACAAATGCTTCTCGAAACTGTTTCGTTTGCCGAAACATCTGTATGCCGCAGAAAATATCTGCTACACTACTTTGGCGAACGCTACGAAGAAGAAAATTGCGGCAACTGTGACAACTGTCTGCATCCAAAGACACAAATTGAAGCACAAGACGAAGTTGTATTGTTACTCGAAACCGTTCAGGCTGTTAAAGAGAAATTTGCTGCCGAACATGTCATCAACGTACTTATCGGAAAAGACGACAAAGCTATTAAAGATTATCAGCACAATAAATTAGAGGTCTTTGGCGAAGGCATGGATCAGGATGCTAAATTCTGGATGGCTGTTGTACGTCAGGCTTTACTGGCAGGTCTTCTTTTCAAAGACATTGACAATTATGGATTGCTTAAACTCAGTGACGAAGGTAAAAAGTTTATGGACAAGCCGCATAGCTTTAAAATAACACAAGACCACAGCTATGAAAGTGCCGACAGTGACGAAGACGATGAACCCGAAGGTGGTGGTGGTGCAGCAGCTGACGAAACACTGTTTGCCATGCTCAAAGATTTGTGTAAACAAATTGCCAAACAAAAAAATCTGCCTCCTTTTGTAATCTTCCAGGAGCCTTCACTTGAAGAAATGGCCATACAGTACCCCATAAACATGGAGGAAATGAAAAACATTACCGGTGTTGGCGCAGGCAAGGCAGGCAAGTATGGAAAACCATTTGTTGACCTCATAAAAAAATATGTAGAAGAAAACGAAATTGAGCGTCCACAAGATTTCATCGTAAAATCTGTAGTCAACAAATCGGGACTCAAGGTCTATCTCATCCAAAACATTGACCGTAAAATTTCTCTCGATGACATGGCCGAGGCCAAGGGCATTCCATTAGGTGATATTATCACAGAGTTAGAAAGCATTGTTGCTTCAGGCACAAAAATAGATTTGAATTATTATCTCAATGAAGTTATTGATGCCGATAGGCAGCAAGACGTGTTTGACTACTTCCGCACAGCAGAAAGTGACAGTGCAGAAGATGCGCTCATTGAACTGGGAGAAAACGACTATACTATTGACGAAATTCGAATGATGCGCGTAAAATTTATGAGTGAATTAGGAAATTGATTAAAACCAAACCTTTGCTGTTTAAAAAAGGCTGTTCTAATTTCAGACAGCCTTTTTTATTTGACTCCAAGTTTTACAGCAACTAAAAGGAGTATTGCAGATTTAGAAATAAAATCAAAACCATTTTAATAAATTGAACAGCCAAAATTTTATTTAACATTGTAGAGCGCATTTATTGGTATGATAATCTTGTTTTAATATAAAAGTATTGTAAGTGATGTATGCCGCGAGACTAATTATCCACAAAACAGAAAACCGCATTGCAGTTAGTTTCGATAAAAAAGCGGAGCTCATCAACCGATTTAAAAAATTGGCCGGAGCCAGATGGAGTTCTTCCTTAAAAATCGAATAGTCTGCCCGGCCAGAATCTGACGGAGTGCTACCGATAGTTATCGGTATCTCACACCACTAAGCGTACGCGAGCTACGCTCCCAACTTTCGATTAAATGATATTGAATCATTCAATCTCAGTTGCATACTTAGCGGTTCACACCTTGTATTTGTGGCATTTTTATTTGCTGTTTTTCTCCTTAAAACTATTGAAATTAGCTTATATTTGTAAATGCTTTTGAAATATTTTTTTCACAGACTAACGTTATACACAAGCTAAAATAACGAAGTAACAATTATGAAATCAAAATTAGTTATCATTTTAATATTTGTTTCCTTACTTGCTAAAGGACAACTCTCATGGGAATTTACTAATAAACTTTATGTTATCGACAATATGGGAAAAGTTGATTCTGTTTTATTCGGTAATGATTCATCTGCGACAATTGGAATTGACCCATTACTTGGTGAACAAAATATTATTAGCTTAACTTGGGACTCTCTCGATATTCGTTCAATTCATAGAATTACAGACACAATTGATTGTCCAATAAGCTATGGGAATTTGGGTATTATTTTTAACTCTGATATGGATTTGAATATTGATATTCGGAAAAGTGAGACACTTCTTGATTCAAGTATTTTCTTTGTTTTTAAAATTAATGCAAAACATTATCCAATTGAAATATACTCTGATTTTAGCGACATGTATAATAATAGTTTGTATAATACTTTTACGGTGATTTTAAAACATCAATATCAATGCCTTTATAACAATATTGCATTGTGTCTCCCAAATTATCAATATCTTTTTACTATAAATGATTCTACAGAAAAATATATAACTGTAAGATTCGATTTTGAAACTGGTATTAATGAATCAAAGAACTCAAACGAATTAGTTTTAATCAATAATCCTGTAAATGACATATTGAAACTAAATTATGCTGGTCGATTACAATTATTTCAAATTGACGGTAAATTAATGTATGATATGATTGTTGGACCGGAAAGTCTGACAAATATTTCGAATTTGAAAGCAGGTATTTACATTTTAAAAACAGATAAGCAAACATTAAAAATGATAAAAATATAGTCTATGTATAATCGAGTAGACAGCTCCGCCAGCGGGTGCTGACGGAGTGCTACCGATAGTTATCGGTATCTCACACCACTAAGCGTACGCGAGCTACGCTCCCAACTTTCTATTAAATGATAATGAATCATTCCATTTCAGTTGCATACTTAGTGGTTCACAGATAGATGGGTTTAGTGTTGTGTAAACCTCCAACAAACTAATGTATCTGATTTATCCTGAAATAAGTTGACAGAAATGCTAACTTTATTTCGCACAAAAAATGAGTCAAAATAGAAGGCCAAAAGTGTGCTTTCTACCCCACTTCCATACATCTCTGTAACAGCATTTACTGAAATCCGTATATTTGAGCTGTGAAAATCAAAAATTACATAGCAAGACTTTTAGTAGTGTATATACTTGCACTGCTCTTTATGCCATGTAGCGACAACTGTGGTACAAAGCAACACCAGACCTCATCTACTTACGGTGCAGCACAAGACCACCATCAGGAAGAAAACGATCAATGCAGCCCCTTTTGCTTTTGCACCTGTTGTGCAACTTCAATTACGATAGTTGCTTTTCCGGATTTGAATATCGTTCTTCAACAAACCATTGAGAAAACTTCTACCCTAACTCCTACTTTTGTTTCTGAAGTAAATTCTTCCATCTGGCAGCCACCAAAAATCAGTTAATGAATTAGTGAAGTTCCACGAAAGCGGAACAATAACCGGCTACGGTGCTAAAGCATCGCAACCGTTCATATTTTCATTCATTTAACGGATTTAAAAATGTTAGACAAAATCATTGCGTTCAGCATAAAGAATAAATTCATCATTGCCTTGATGACGCTTGCACTCATTGCCTGGGGTGTGTGGAGTGCAAACAAACTGCCTATTGATGCAGTGCCCGACATTACCAACAACCAAGTGCAAATTATTACAGTTTGCCCCACCCTTGCAGGACAAGAGGTTGAACAGTTGGTCACCTATCCCATTGAGCAAAGCATTACCAATCTTCCCGATTTGGAGGAACTGCGAAGCATTTCCCGCTTCGGGCTTTCGGTAATTACCGTTGTGTTCAAAGACAAAGTTGACATCTACTTTGCGCGGCAACTCATCAATGAGAAACTGAAAGAAGCAGAAGAAAAAATTCCCAATGGAGTTGGCAAGCCCGAGTTAGCACCTGTCAGCACGGGTTTGGGCGAAGTTTATCAATACATCATTCACCCGAAAAAAGGAAGCGAAGAAAAATATTCTGCAATGGACTTGCGTACCATGCAGGACTGGATTGTTGCCCGACAGCTTTACGGAACTCCCGGTATTGCAGAAGTAAATTCCTTTGGCGGACAACTCAAACAGTATGAAGTGGCAGTTAATCCCAACAGGTTGCTGGCGATGAACGTTACCATTCCCGAAATATTTTTGGCACTTGAAAAAAATAACGAGAACACAGGCGGTGCATACATTGACAAAAAACCAAATGCTTATTTCATTCGTGGTGTTGGTTTGATTGGCTCGTTTGACGACATCAAAAACATTGTAGTGAAAACAAACCCCAATGGCATTCCTATTTTAATTAAAGATGTTGCAGAAGTCCGCTTTGGCAGTGCCATGCGTTACGGAGCAATGACCTACAACGGTGAAAAAGATGTAGTGGGTGGCGTGGTAATGATGCTCAAAGGTTACAACAGCGCAGAAGTTGTAAAGAGCATTAAAGGGAAAATGCAAAACATTCAGAAATCATTGCCCGATGATGTAGTGATTGAACCCTTCCTTGATCGAACCGATTTAGTGAATCGAGCAATAGGAACAGTAGAAAAAAATTTATTGGAAGGTGCACTCATTGTCATTTTTGTTTTGGTACTCTTTCTCGGAAATCTTCGTGCAGGGTTGATAGTGGCAAGTGCCATTCCATTATCAATGCTATTTGCATTGGGGATGATGAATGTATTTGGCGTTTCGGCAAACCTCATGAGTTTAGGCGCAATTGATTTTGGTTTGATTGTGGACGGGGCTGTAATAATTGTGGAAGCGGTTTTTCACCGCATTACATACAAACAGCTTTCAATTGAAGGAAATAAACTTTCTCAAAAGCAAATGGATGAAACCGTTTTTGAAAGTTCAAAGCGGATGATGAACAGTGCATCATTCGGGCAAATAATTATCCTGATTGTTTATCTGCCTTTGCTTTCACTTATCGGTATTGAAGGCAAAATGTTCAGACCAATGGCGCAGACAGTTTCATTCGCCATACTTGGTGCATTCATTCTTTCACTCACTTACATCCCTATGGCCTCTGCTTTGCTGTTAAGCAAAAAAACATCTCACAGTAAAAACATTTCAGACCGCATGATGGATTTCTTTCAACGTATCTACTCACCGCTACTGGAAAAATCCATTCGTTGGAAACGAACGGTTGTAGTAGCAACCATTTTTGTTTTTGCAGTTTCTGTTTTCATCTTTTCAAAATTAGGTAGTGAGTTCATTCCAACTTTAAAGGAAGGAGATTTTGCTTTTCACTGCATACTTCCGCAAGGAACTTCGCTTACGCAAAGTGTGGAAACCTCAATGCAGGCATCAAGGATTGTAAAACAATTTAACGAGGTAAAGATGGTAGTCGGAAAAACAGGAAGTGCAGAAGTGCCCACCGACCCAATGCCACCCGAAGTCACAGACATTATAATAATTCTGAAACCACAAAGCGAATGGAAAGAACAAAAATCGTATGACGAATTAGCCGAAGAAATAGAGCATAAACTTTCAGTCATGCCCGGAGTGTTTTTTGAAAAAAGCCAGCCCATACAAATGCGATTCAACGAACTCATGACAGGCATCCGTCAGGATGTGGCTATAAAGATTTTTGGCGAGAACATGGATACACTGCTGAATTATGCAAACAAAGTTTCTGCTGTAGTACAGAATGTAGAAGGTGCAACAGAACCAAGTGTTGAAAGAGTTGAAGGGCTTCCTCAAATTACCATTCGTTACAACCGGGCTCAGATTGCAAACTACGCTTTAAACATTGAAGACATCAACCATATTGTAAGCACTGCTTTTGCCGGAGGCAAGGCAGGTATAGTGTATGAAAATGAAAGACAGTTTGACTTAGTTGTACGCCTCGATTCATTGCACCGCACCGACATTGATGATCTAGACCACCTCTATATTCCCACAACAAACGGAACACAAATTCCATTGTCGCAAGTGGCAGAAATAAAAATGGAATTAGGCCCTGCACAAATCAGCCGTGAAGATGGTAAGCGCAGAATTGTAATAGGCTTCAACATAAAAGACAGAGATGTTTCTAGTGTCGTAGAGGACATTGAAAAACAACTGACCGAAAAAGTAAAACTACCCGAAGGATACTATTACACTTACGGAGGAACATTCGAAAATCTGCAAGCCGCCTCACAGCGTTTGTTGATTGCATTGCCTGTTGCCCTAATGCTGATTTTTATTTTGCTCTTCTTTACTTTTAAGTCAGTAAAGCAAGCAACACTAATTTACACTGCTATTCCCATGAGTGCCATAGGAGGCGTATTTGCATTGCTGATTCGTGATATGCCATTCAGTATTTCCGCTGGTGTGGGTTTCATTGCATTGTTCGGAGTTGCCGTGCTGAATGGAATTGTTCTTGTAAGCACTTTCAACCAATTAGAAAAAGAAGGAATCACTGACATCATACAGCGGATAAAAGAAGGAACAAAAATCCGTTTGAGACCCGTATTAATGACAGCAACCGTTGCTTCACTTGGCTTTTTGCCAATGGCACTTTCACACGGTGCAGGAGCAGAAGTACAAAAGCCGCTAGCAACAGTAGTAATCGGTGGACTAATTACTGCAACATTTCTGACACTATTTGTCTTGCCCCTACTCTACATTTTATTTTCCGGAAGAAATCACAATAAGCAATCAATAAAAAGCAATCAGCAAATACTTACAGCACTTTTCTTTTTACTCATTACAAATTGCCTATTGCCTATCGGCTCAAGCGCACAAACATCAATCACACTTGAACAAGCTGTTTCACTGGCACTCAAAAACAATCTGCAAAATCAATCACAACAACTCAATGTTCAATCTTCGATTGCTTTGAAGAAATCTGTTTTTGAATTACCTAAAACTGAAATTAATTTTCAATACGGGCAATACAACAGCTTTCAGAAAGACAATGGTTTCAATATTCAGCAAACCATTCCCTTTCCTTCTTACTACTCAGCAAAATCAAAATTGTATAAAGCCGATATGCAGGGCAGGCAATTTTTGCAACAGGCAACAGCTAACGAAATAACGGCACGGGTGAAAATGTATTTCTGTCAGTTGTTGTATTTACAGCAAACAAAAGCAGAGTTGCAAAAGTTGGATAGTTTGTATTTCCATTTTGTTAATGCAGCAACACTTCGCTACACCACAGGCGAAACAAACTTGTTGGAGAAAACGACAGCCGAAACCAAACGCAGTGAGTTGCAATTAATGCTTTCGCAAAACGAAACCGACATTACTGCCACGTACGCTTCGCTGAAAATGTTGTTGAACACAACAGAAAATTTCACAGTCAGCATTAGCGAAAACTTTCAGCCGCTTTCACTCATTGCATCATTTGATACTTCATTGATTGCAAACAATCCCTCATTGAAGCTCATGTATCAACAAGCGTTGATTGCAGAGCATGATAAAAAAGTGGAAACTGCACTAACACTCCCCGATTTTAAAGTTGGCTACATGAATCAGAGCATAATCGGTTTTCAGAATGTAAACGGAACAGATGTCTATTATGACAATAACCACCGCTTCACAGGTTTTAATGTTGGTATAACCGTGCCGCTCACTTTCCTGAGTAACACTCAAAAAGTAAAATCACTTTCTTACAAACAACAAGCATTGCAGAAAGAAGCCGACAACAGCAAAATGCTTTTACAAACACAACTCCAAAATGCTCTTGCCGAGTACAACCAACACTTGCTTCAATACAATTATTACAGGAATACCGCCATGCCAAACGCTGAAACAATCATCAGCACAGCAACACTTTCATACAGCAATGGAGAAATAAATTATCTGGAGTATGCAGCTGCTTTGCAGAATGCAACAACGATTAAAACAAATTACCTTCAAAGTATCAACGAAGTAAATCAGTCAGTCATAAACATCAATTTCTTAATCAGCAATTAAAAATTCACGACAATGAAATCGCAGATTCACGAATTCAATAATCAAAAAATAAAAAGCATGAGTAAAAAGATAAAATTCATCATAGCAATATTCATTTCCGCAACACTGTTCACATCTTGCGGAAGCAAAAGCACTTCAACTGAGCATGAAGGCGAAGAACATCATAACGAACATGAGAACACTTCTACCGCCACACTTACAGCCGAACAAATGAAATCCATCGGCATTGCGTTGGGAACATTAGAAAAAAAACAGCTAACTGCTTCACTCAAAGCAAACGGCATTTTAAAAGTGCCTAATCAAAACCGTGCAAATGCTACTGCATCGCTTGGCGGAACGGTAAAAAACATCTTGGTGCAGACTGGCGCAAGCGTAATCAAAGGACAAACCATTGCAACCATAAGCAATAATTCTTTCATCACCATGCAGGAAGATTATTTAAGTACAGCTGCAAAAACCGAATTGGCAAAAGCGGAATATGACAGACAGAAAATTTTGAAAGAAGGAAATGCAGCATCGCAAAAGACATTTCAGCAAGCCGAAGCCGAATTGAAATCTCTGCAAGCAAAACAATCAAGCTTACAAAAACAGTTGGAGCTGATTGGTATCAGCACTCAAGCACTCACAGCCGACAATATTCAAAGCACCGTCAGCATTACAAGCCCCATCAATGGATCAGTCAGCAATGTGATGGTCAACATCGGAACTTATGTTGAAGCCAACAATCCTATTGCCGAAATAGTTGACAACAGTCAGTTACATTTGGATTTGTATGTATATGAAAAAGATTTAAGTAAACTCAAAGAAGGTCAGATAATCCATTTCACACTGACCAACAACCCCGGCAAAGAATATGATGCAAAGATTTACGCCATTTCAAACACCTTTGAAGAAAATACAAAAGCCGTTGCCATTCATGCAAAGGTGGAAGGCAACAAGCAGGGATTGATTGACGGCATGAGTATCACCGCCATTGTGAGTTTGGAAAATGCCATGTTGGATGCTGTACCTACCGATGCAATTGTCAGTTCACAAAATCAAGACTACATTATCATTGTGCAAAATCAGGAGAGCAAACCTAACACATCAGGCGAAACAACTTTTGAAAAAATTCCTGTCAAGAAAGGAACAACTGATGTGGGCTACAGCGAAATTACTTTACTCAAAGACATTCCAGCAAACAGCAAAGTAGTTATCAGCGGAGCATTTTTCATCCTTGCAAAAATGACAAACACTGGCGAACATGAACATTAAGAACACTTTCGGGTCATTCCCCTTCACTTCGTCTTTAGGTTTGTACCGACAAATTTTAATAATGGCATCTCTCAGAAAATTTCTCCAATAACATGCGTGCACTATCACTGCATATAGGTTTCAAGACAGCATCAAAAGGGAAAGTCAACAACACTACAGAGTAAGAAGGGCTGCTCATATATAACAAAGTATTGCTGAATGCTTGGTGGGAAGCCTTCGAATGGTCATTTGAACTTAGACCTAAGCTATAGCGCAACAACGGTCAAGTTTTAAACAAACATTGTTTTGTCTAATACTTAGTAAACTTTTTACATGATGTATTATGTTCATCATCGTATATTTTCAACAAATATATACCTGAAGAAAGCATTGACACATTCAAACTGTATTCATCATTAGACAAATTAGTTTTATCTGTATTGAAAATCAATCTGCCGTCTGCTGAAAAAATTTGGAAAGAGGAAATTACTTTGCCTGATGTAATTGTCATCATATCAAAAACCGGATTAGGAAAAATATTGAATACATTTTTACTATCAGGAATTAATAAACCTGTAGTTGTCACTGTAACTGCTTTTGTAGTAGTATCTGAAAAACTACAAACAGAATCAGATGCAATCAAAGTAACCTGAAATGTTCCGGGTGATGAATAAGTATGTGCAGGATTCATCTGTCCACTACTATTGCCATCGCCAAATGACCAATTATAGTTAGTTGCATTTTGCGAACTGTTAAAGAAACTAACTGTATTGGTAAGAATAGAAAAATTATAGTCAGCAATCAATGCATCATACTGAATCCAAAAACTTAAGCTATCAAATGCTACTTCTTTAGCAACTGTTTTAATTGTGGCAGCATCTGCTGTGTTAACTGTATAATTATATGTTGCCAACTGCGGATTTTTCTCAAACATAACAGCGTAAAAACTGCAAGCTGCAGCAAATGATCCATTATTATTTGGATGACTGCCATCACTTGCATAAAGATTCAATGTTGGAAAATCTGATCTGATTTTACGCCAGACTTTAGCTACAGGTGAAATAGCTGCATGGTTATCCTGTGCCATTATGGTATATCTTAACTGTAACAAACTGTCCATTCCAAGATAAGTACATAGTGGTGGAAAAAACTGACAATTGGCAGCATCACCATTTTGCCTTCCCCAGGTCATGTAAAAAAGTGTAGTTGCACAAGGGCTGCTTGTTTTTATCATACTGTCTAAAGCTGCTGCATAAGGATAAACCTGTGTGGCTACATCATTATCCGGAAATGATGGCAGCTGACTTTGCTCCTGAAGAATAACGTAGTCCCAATTTCCGGTTTGAATTAAGCTGATAGTGGTTGTATTGGTAGTATGCATTTGAAATGTATATCCACCGGGTGCATTCTTACTATATATCAGTGTATCACCGGTAGAAAGCGCTATCTGTTTTACTATCTCAGGTAAGTTATTTACATCAGTATAACTGTTGCCAATAAATAATGCTCTCACAGTTTTTCCTTCAACAGCAAGCACAGAAAATAAGAAAGCTAAAATTAAACTTGAAAATATTCTCATGGAATAAGTAGCATTAAAGATCAAAGTCACCTGCAGCTTCCGGTTGATATATAATTTCATCAATGCGAATTCTTGTTAATCCTGCAGGGACAATCCATTCCACTTCATCACTAACTTTATAACCAATGAGCGCTGTAGCAATGGGTGAAAAAATAGAAATTTTATTCTCCTTAATATTTGCTTGCTCAGGATACACTATTTGAAACTGAATGTTTTTGTCATTATTCAGAAAACTCAATTTCACAATAGAGTTCATAGTAACCACATTAGAAGGTATTGCTTCCGGCTCAACAATCTTAGCTGCATCCAATTCCTGCAATAACTTTTCTGCTTCTGTATTGGTGATTGACTTGAATTGCTTTGCATCACTTATTGATTTTTTAATGCGGGCATAATCCAAACGATTAATTATCAGCTTACTCATAAATTTTAAAATATAAAATTAAGGTGCAAAGATAAGGTATTTCAAAATATTGGATTCTGATAAAGACTGAAAATTACCTGTTTAGTGTAATAAAACATCATTTATTGTATCTACATCTTTAAAACATGTTCAGGGCAGTCAATACGAAGTTCTGATGAATGTAGTTTACGGTTTAGTAGTTTACAGAAATGACTTTCTTCATTTATTGACAATTCATGATGTGTGCAGGTTAAGCACATTCGTTGAATAGTGATGACCCCTGCTTTGTTGAGATGATTAATAATACTTAGAAGGCTCAATAACATTGTTTCTTTATCATCATCATTGAGTTTTGCTATTGGCTTATGAAACTCCTTGCTAAATAAAGCTGTTTGTGTTGCAATAGCATTTCCAGTCTTTGTTAATTGAATAGTATAACTCCGGTTATCAGACTCCTGATATACTTTTTGAATAAGTTTCTTTTGCTCCAGTGTTTTTACTGTTTCACTGATGGTAGCCTTAGTCATATTAAACTCATCTGCCAGATAGCTTATCTTGCATTTATCATAACTGTGATGAAGCAAAAAAATTAATACCTGAATTTGTATTGGGCTTAAAGAATAATCTCTGCTCTCTTGCCAAAGTAAAACACGAAATGCCTGTGAAATTCTTTCAAGGGCTGCAACAATACGTCCGTCAACACTTTTATTCTGAAAGCTAAGGTCAAAATCTGATTTACTCATTGGTGAATTATTATTCAGGAGAAAAATACAACATTCTTAGTTGCAATTTTCCATTTCATAAATAAAATAACCACTTTTTTCAATAGCTGCCTGCCAATTGGGTTTCACTATTTCAATATGGCAAAACCTGCACTCTTTAGCTGTGAGTGGCTGCCCTTCCTGACCTTTTGATTTAAGAAATGCTTTACCATAATTATAAATAACTGCCGTATCTTTCATGTCAGAAGGTGCAATGATGTCAAAATGCATTATTGTTCCATCTTTCTTCGTTACATAGGTATCCCATACTGCTACTTTCATAGTTTTTGATGTTTTTGTTTGTGCTGTCAACAATGCAGGTACAGACACAAGAATTAATACTATTATTGTCTTTATTGATTTCATTTATAAAAAGAAAATTTACCCCGCAAAGGTAGTTATCCTAACTATACGGGGCAAATTTTTTAACCTTTCACATCAGCCATTGATGCTCCAAAATTAATGTGCAACACATGACCTGCTGGTGTTACCAACGCAGGTACTGACTTTACGCCTTTACCTTCTGCCTCAGCTATACGGCTACGGTTTTCTCCAATGTGAACTACTTCAACATTGTTGGCTCCAATTAAACTTACAATGTCGTGCTCTGCACTAACGCATACAGGACATCCTGCATGATAAAAAACTGATTTACTCATTTTGTTTGTGTTATGATGTTATTTGGCATTATTACCGCTGCAAATATAGTTAGGCTTCCTAACTATTACAAGCTTTTCTAATAATTATTAATATTTCATCTTAACTACTAATTTAAAAAAAGCGCTAATAGAAGTTGAAAATAGATTTGACTATCAGCCAAGAAGCTTCAACCCATTTATAAAAAAAGAAATCCCTTAAAAATAATTATGGCTGTTTTTGAAAAAGTGACATAAAGAGTCCGCCAACTACTGCACCATAAAATGAACTGTTCAATGCATTTGACGTAATGGCACATGAGCCATCATGACAGCCTACAAACTTCCAATATAAATAACCTCCGACAGCTCCTGTAAGCGTACCGGCAATAACAATCCAATTTGCGCGTAAAAATTCTTTCATGTTTAAATTATTGGTTAAATTCAATTTTCCACATTCCTCTTAACTCACCCTGGCTATATCCTACTGCTTTATCCTCAGGATATTTTTCATTTATAAGTGCAAGGGTGTTAGATTCAATATCTGCACTACTACCGTGACATTTTAAGCAGGTGGGCATTCCGATTTTAATAGGTTTGTAATACACTAAGTTTCCTGAAGGCTGTTGTTCGAAAAAACTTGATGAATAGTTTTTTATTTTTTGCCATGCCAAACTATCATCCAACGTTTTAATTGCATTATCCGGATTCCTGTTCTTATCACTCAATCGTTGAATTTGAACATTGTATAGTGCAGCAACAGAATCTGTAATTGGTATGGCATTCATATTGCAAAACCCGATTGCAAATTCCGTACCACCATGATTTATTGCTGTGGCTACATTCTTCAATAAGACACCTTGCATAAAATCTGAAATACTGTCGCCTTTAGCGACATACTCCTTCTTTTGTTGCTCAGTAAGCTTTTGTTTTTGTCCGATTTGACATGAGCTTAAAGCAATAAATAACAGAAATAAAATTACAACACTCTTTTGCATCACTTATATTTTTTCTGAATTTTCTATTTGTGTTTTATCAGCGTTATCTGCTGGCATCGAACAACTTCTTGCATAACAACAGCCTGCATTAAAAACTGCCATCACCGTAAATAATATACCCAATGTAGCTATTAGCCAACTTTTGTCCTGTACACCTTGAATGACAATAAATATTCCCAAAGCCAACCGTATTATGCGCATCCAATTCCATCCTGAAAAAACTTTATTCATACTATTTTAAATTAAACAATTAAAAATTTCTTATTACTTCAGTGCATTCTTACACTAAACTTACATGACATGAGAATCCGAAATTTAAAACCAACTATTTCTTTTGTAATTCTATAAACAACTCTGTTCCCACACGAGGAGTTATGCTTTTTGTGCAGGGAATCATCACTATATTGAATAAAGGATTAAACAACTGTTCATATTCATTTTTACTTCCTCCAAATGGTGGTCCTTCTTTTTCAAACATTGTATCAAACAATAATCCAACGATTTTTCCTTCAGAATTTAAAACATCTGCAGCCTTTTGAACATACGCTTTACGTTTGCCAGGAGGAATTGCACAAAAAAATGTTTGCTCAATTAAAATATCAAACTTCTCTTCTATCGTAAAAAAATCAGCACAAAGAATTCTGACATTTGTATTCCCGGCAAACTTATTCTTTAATATTTCTACAGCCTTTGGAGCAATGTCCACCAAGGTAATGTTTTTAAAACCTTCATTCACCAAAAACTCTGCTTCATAAGCGTTGCCGCATCCGGGTATGAGAATAGTGGCCTCTTTATCAGAAAACTTACTAAAATATTCTGCTATTGCCGGAGACGCATAACCTATGTCCCATCCGGTTTGCTTTGTTTCCCATCTTTCATTCCAAAAGGATTGCTTTGACGGGTCGCTTACCTGAGAATTTTTCTCATCAGGTTCTGTGTTGCTATTTTGCATTTTGGATTCTGATAATGTCATTAACGGTACCACCATTGATAACATTTACAATTCCATTTTGTTCAAGAATGTTCTTTGCCTGCATACTACGCATACCGCTTTTGCAAAACACCACAACTTTTGACTTATTTTTAATCTTTGACAACTGACTTCCTATTTTATCCAATGGAATATTTACTGCACCCGTGGCACTGCCACCTGCAAACTCCGCTGGAGTACGTACATCAATAAGAAATGCACCTTGCTTAATTGCTTCTGTTAGTTGTGTATTTTCCATACCCAACATGTTTTTAATTAATCCAATCATTTTATTTGAATTTAACTGTTAGTAATTTACCTTTTATTAAATAGCGCAAGCCATCTGTCGCTCAGTGATTGTAGCTTCATTACATGCTACCCACTCCTTCATGCCACCGGCATAGTTCCACACATTCTTAAAACCATGTTTATGCAACAGAGAAAAAGCAATTGCTGAACGGTCTCCTGCCTGACAATGAATAACCACTTGTTTCTTCTTATTAATCTTATTAAGGTTTTGTGCCAAGGTTCCAACAAAAATGTGTTCTGCCCCTTCAACATGTCCTGCTTCGAATTCTGTTAAACCGCGCACATCAATGATCTGATAGTTGTCGTTATTGATTGTGCTTTTGAATTTTGATAAATTAATCACCTCTGATTTTTCCAATTCAATACCGAATGAAGCTAAATCAGTTACATAACCAAGCATATTATCCATTCCAATACGCATGAGTTTTCTGGTTAAATCAACTATAGTTTTATCATCTGCAACTAAAATAAACTGCTGCTGATAATTAAGTAACCATCCCATCCAGGTTGAGAAAGAATTATTTCCCTGAATATTTAAACTTCCTGGCAAGAAACCTTCTGCGAATTCAAATTTATTTCTGGTATCAATCACGGCAATCCCCTTGTTGTAAGCAGAGAGGAATTCTTCTTTAGACAACTTAGCATGCTTAGGCACTTCAACTAAAAGCGGACGATTCACTTTATTAAGATGCTTCATCATTGCAAAATACTTTGGCGGTTCAGGTTGGTCAGCTAATAGATAATCAACAAAGCCTTGCTCGTCATTACCATATTGAAATGCCCAATTACGGATTTTTTCATATCCAACAGTTGAACTGTGAACGGCACCTAAAGCCTTACCACAAGCTGAGCCTGCGCCATGTGCAGACCATACCTGAACATACTCCGGTAATGCTTCAAATTTTTTCAGAGACTGAAACATTTGTTTGGCACCAGCCTCCTTAGTTCCTTTTATACCTGCTGCTTTCTCTAACAAATCGGGGCGGCCAATATCACCAACAAAGACAAAGTCACCTGTAAAAACCATTACAGGCTTATCTGATGCCGGATGATCTGTCAGCAAAAAGCTAATACTTTCCGGAGTATGGCCGGGAGTGTGCATTACTTTTAAGGTAAGGTTGCCAACGGTAATTACATCACCGTCTTTTACACCTTCATGATTAAATTCATACTGCCAGTCTTTACCACCTTCGTCAGATAAATACATCTTTGCTCCTGTAACTGCAGCAAGCTCACGCGAGCCACATAAAAAGTCAGCATGAATATGTGTTTCAGTTATGTGAGTTATCTTTAAGTTATTTTGTCTTGCAATTTCAAGATAAACATCAATGTCTCGCTGTGCATCAATTACAATAGCTTCACCTTTTGCCTGACATCCTATGAAATAGCTTCCCTGTGCTAAACTTTTGTCGTAAACGTGTTGAAAAAACATATAGTTATAATTTAAATGTTATAGTTGTTATTTTTTTAAAAGTATTTGAATTTTATACTGCAAAGTAAGTAACGATTTCTCAAACCCTTTGTTACTCTTGTTACATTAACTGATTTTTGTTGTCATTAAAATTTCTGTCTTCATTGAATTGGTTACCAAACAGCCGGCCTTTGACTTATCGGCAATGCGTTGTGCTTTCTCAGCGTCATTGATATCTTTCAGTTTTATTGTTGGAAATAATTCTGCCTGAGTTATCAAATATTTTCCATCTACCATTTCGAGTTTGGCAACTGTGCGACAACTGAAATCTTCCAGTTCTACTTTAAAGTTTGATGCTATTGCCAGATAGGTTGCCATATAGCAACTGTTGATTGCAGCAACAAATAAATGCTCCGGTGACCAGATGTTTGGAACGCCATTAGGAAATTCAGGTGGTGTGGCGCATTCAATTGTTTTTTCAAGTATGGGTGATGATAACTCCCCTATTCTACCTTCTTTCCATTGTACATTTACTTCGTAAAAATGTGTTTGTGACATATCTGTTGTTTTTAAATTTTAGTGAACTATTCAATGTGTAAAATGTCATTCTACATGACAGTGCAAAAGTGCCTATGCCCGACTGTTTTTGCTGTGACATAAGTTACATTAAAGTTTACTTTTCGCTAAAAATTAAATGAGATATATCATGTTTTTTTTAAAACAGATTAATAACAGACTAATTTCACTAAAACATCTCAGTGAAAATCTCAATGGGATTGGTAAGCACTTTATGAACCGGACAAACATTGGCAATTTGCAGCAATCGGTTCTTCTGCTCATCTGAAAGGTTACCTGAAAAATTAACCTTACGTTGAACAACTGTTTTGTTATTGAGTTTATCCCAGCTAACAGAGATATCAGTATTTACATCAGAAAGTGGCCATTTTTTTCTTTCGGCATACATCCGCACTGTTATTGACGTGCATGCACTCAATGCTGCAGCAACTAACTCAAATGGTGAAAGACCAAGATTTTTACCACCATTCGCTACCGGCTCATCAGCAATAAGAATATTTCCTGACTGCGATTCAATAGTTACTTTATAATTCTCGCTTCCAATATGTGATTTTACTATTTCCATAACTCAAATTTTATAAATATCTTTCATTTCAAGTGGGTTTAATAATTAATGAACACCTGAATACATTTCAACTTTATTCAGACCAGTAATCAGAATCTACTTCTTTTGAATCTTGTAAATAGAAGGTAGCTGCCAATTAAACCTTACAGCCACCAATCTGAAAACAACAATAAATGTAATACTAACCATTTCAGTAATCATTTCATTCATCTGTAAGCGCATTAGAACAAAATAAACCACACCACCTATAATACATGCAGTAGCATAAACTTCTTTTTGAAAAATTAATGGAATATTATTGAGCAAAATATCGCGAATCACACCTCCGAAACATGCAGTAATAGTTCCTAATGCTATGCAAACAGCAGGATGAAAATCAAGCAATATTCCTTTTTGAATTCCGACCACAGTAAACAAACCTATTCCGAGTGAGTCGAACGTCAGTAATGTTTTTTGATAATTTCCGATGATGTTAGAGAAAAACATTGCTGCAAGAGTACTTAACAACACTATCAAACCATAATTTAAGTTATACATCCATGATACAGGTAGTTGTCCGATTAATACATCGCGCAAGGTTCCGCCACCCAATGCTGTAATAAAAGCAATTATAAAAACACCGAATACATCGAGTTTCTTTTCCATAGCAGCAAATACCCCTGATATACTAAATACAGCAATACCGGCAATATCAATTATTTTTAGAAGTTCCAAAAAAGTCTATTTAAAACTCAGTTTCTTTAACATCTCATTGGTCATGTCATCAGAATAAACGCCATAACCATTTACCAATAAACCTTTCAGTCCATACCGCTCTGATGAAATAGCATATAATACTGCTTCGTCTGCCGGGTCCGACTGCCCTTCGAAACGATAGTAGGCATCTATATGAAAATCGTCAGGAGATAACTTAATGCATCCATTGCCAGAATCAATGCCATCGCATTGGATATTAAAATCTTCTTTATAACCTTTCAACCGCAACTCATTCATGCGTTCAGAAAGTGTTGGCATGTAACTTACCATAATTTTATAAAATAATATTGTTAAAGATATAGTTTCTATTTATATTTTCCAAAAAAAGAATTGACAACATTACTTTTTAACACGATTTAAAATACTTCTTTTACTACTTGCTCTTTCTTTATTCCCAGATTGATTATCTGTTTTTCTACTGCATTCATCATCGGTTCCGGTCCACAGAGATAAATATAACCTGCACCATCTAAATGACGTTTCAATAGCTCTTCTGTTATATAGCCATATTCAAAACCTTCAAGTTTTTCTTCTGAAAGTATATTTATAAAACACTTGCCCAGCAAAGCTTTGAATTTCTTTTCCTGAATAATATCAGCATGTGTTTTATTGGCAAACAACAGCTTGTTATTCCCAACCTTACCATCCCTTTCAAGTTGTTTGAAAATCGCAATAAAGGGCGTTATGCCGGCACCACCGGCAATAAAAAGTCCTTCTCCTTTATATGCAATTGTACCAAAGACACCATGTAAAAGCAACGTATCACCGGTCTTTAAAGTAAGCAGTTGATTGGTTACACCATTATGCTGCGGATATGTTTTAATGGTAAATTCTAACTGTTTGTCTGTTGGTAAAGAAGTAAAAGTAAATGCTCTAAGCTCATTTTCCCATTTAGGCTTGTTGATTGAAATATCTGCAGCTTGCCCGGCATGGTATTTTATATTTTCCGGTTTCTCTGTGGTGATATGAAGTACATCGTGTGTTTCTTTTTCAATTGCAATTATCTTTAAATGTTCTGCCATAACTTTTCTTTATTTTATTTATTGGTTATTTAGAATTGCTTATTTTAATAACTCATAATACAGACTAAACATAATAAGTAATAATTTGTTTTAAAGCAAATATGTTGCACGAAACAGCATATCAAAAGTTTGCTTTCAACAATTCTTTGAGCGTGCTAATCGTAAAGAAGTATAAAAAAACTAACTCAGTTTCCGCTTCTTGGAATTCTCATCATTAGCTAAAAGTTGTACTGTCTGTTAATCATTTCTATACTTACATGAAACAATGAAAATCAGCAAAAAACAACAGTAATTTATTCCTCATGGTTTCTTGTACGCAGAATATTCACAAGTTTCTGACCTCTTAGAAGAATTTTCAAACGCTGACGTTTTAAAGAGATATGTTTCTGTTTTTTTTCATGCTCATCAATACCATGATTGTAAACCGAAATGATGTGATGGTAAGTTAATATTCCTACAATCTCTTTCTCTGTCACCACAGGCAAAATATCTACATTTTCCTTAGCCATTGTTTGTACTGCCATTTTAAGAGAATCGGATTTGCTGACAAAAACCTGCGTCCGTTTCACCAAAGAACCGATAAGTGTATCAGACGGATGATGCGAACTGAAAATACTAGTTGAACTTAGCAAACCAATATACCTTCCATCTGTACTTGAGATGATATAATAATTTGCCTGCAAGTCGGGTTCTTGTTGCAGCCAATTTCTGACTTCACCCAACTTCATATCATCACTAATAGTTATTCCATTATCTGTAGCAAGCTGTTCTACTCTGATTTTTTCTAAAATATCCGGTTCGTATGTACTTGGTGTATATACTCCTCTGCGTGCAATTTTTTCTGTCATGATGGTGTTTTCCATCAGGAAATAAGAAATAAAATAAGATGCCGTACAAGAAGCCAATAAAGGTAACAATGCATTTGACTGACCTGTTGTTTCAAGTGCAAATACAATTGAAGTAAGAAAAGCGCGTGAAGCCCCTGCAAACATAGCAGACATACCTATGAGTGCTGCAAGTGGAATACTTATTTCAGCAGCCGGAAACCATTGATTGCCTACAAAGCCAAGCATCACACCTAAACCACCACCTATAGTTAACAATGGCGCAAGTGTTCCACCGGATGTTCCGCTGCCTAAAGAAATAGCCCATGAAATAAATTTCAAAACACATAATGAAACAGCTACTTGTAATGTTAATGAACCTGAAAGCAAATCGGTAATGTTGTTATAGCCAACACCTAACGTACGTGGCTCGAAGTAACCCACTATGCCTACTGCAACTCCACCAATGGCTGGCCACCATGCCCAATGTATAGGAAGTTTTTCGAATGAATCTTCAATCCAGTAAACAATTTTTGTAGTCGCCACTGCCAAAACACCTATAATGATTCCCATTGCAGAATAAAACAACAATGCATAAGAAGAAGAATCAGGTACTGCAGCAGTCATTGGGAAAACCACACCACTGCCAAAGAAAATATGATGTCCGGCAGAGCCTGTTATACATGCCAATGCCACAGGCACAAAAGAGCGCGGAGAAAATTCAAACAACAGAAGTTCTATTGCCAATAAAATACCTGCAACGGGACTTCCAAAAATTGCTGCCATGCCTGCTGTTGCTCCTGCTGCCAATAGAATTTTTCTTTCATTGGGAGTAATACGCATGAGTTGACCCATGGTTGATCCCAATGCACCACCTGTGGCAATAATAGGTCCTTCTGCCCCAAATGGGCCTCCTGTTCCAATAGAAATAGCAGATGATAGCGGCTTTAAAAATGTTATGGATGGTTTAATCTTACTCTGATTTGTAAGGATTTGCTCCATTGCCTCAGGAATTCCATGACCACGAATGGCTTTTGAGCCATAGAGCGCAATCAGACCTACAATTAAACCACCAATAGCAGGTACAACAATTACAAGTAACCCCAGATTGTTATTTGCAGGACTAACATCTTCCACACTAAAGTGTCCAAAAAAGGAAATATTGGTAATTAAATCAATAAGTTTAATCAGAAACTTTGCTATTACACTGATACAAACAGAAATTAATATTGCCAACAATGACAATTTAAAAAGTCGTCTTTTATCATACTTTACTTTCTCTGAAGAATCGGTTTTTAAAGTAGGTTCTAATGAAACCGAAATAGGTATTCCTTTATTCAACATCTGTAAAATGTGTTTTAGTGAAGTTTAATTGACTTACAGGAAAATCACAACACATTACAAGATCTTTCTTTTGAAGTATAATACTTGACTTATAACTTTGAATGATTACTATGATTTGATTTGAATGCAACAAACTCAAGGTTAAAATAATATTTGAGCAAAATAGAAAATACAAGAAAAGATATATAAGTTCAGAGTCGTTATTCAGTTTCCTGAAACAATACTTTCTAAAATGCAACAGATGCAAAATTATACATGATGGTTGAAAATATTATGTTAAAAAATTAAAATCAGATGATGTTTTATTAACAGACTCAACTCTTTTGTTTAAGTTGACATGTTTATTTACTCGTAATTCGGATAAAATTTTATACTTTTTCTCCTACTGATTAAACGTTTATTTCGCGCACTTAAAACAATTGTTTGTTTTACAACAACAGTACAGCCGTTAGTAAAACGGCAATCTCCATCATTAGAATGATATGAGGTTTGAGATATAACTTTCCATCTGCAGGTTTCAATATTTATACTTGCAAAAGATACAACTTCAGGAATGTAATTAAGCTTAACCAGAGTTTTAGCCGGCACTAAATCTATCCATCCTTTACCTTTGAGATATTCTATAACAGTAGTACTGTCAAAACTACTTACACATGTTTTTTTCTGTGCAGCAAGAGGATGTAATACCAAAAGAATGTTTAGTAAAATTAGATATAATTTCAATATTATTCGAATTTTGACTTAAAGGAATATTTGTATAAAAGTAGATAATGCAGATATAATCCAATTGTCGTTAGTGAGAAAAAGATAGCTCACAAAGGTCGCAAAGAAAACCCTTTATTTTTAGCATTAGATTACGCCTCCACTGTCACATAAGAACTTCCTATTTTCAAATTCGTGCCGAAGTTGTACATTCGCAAAAATTTTCAGAATATGCTATTTCAACTAAACGAAGAACATTTAATGATACAGAAAGCAGCCCGTGATTTTGCACAAAACGAGTTGTTGCCTGGGGTTATTGAGCGCGATGAACATCAGAAATTTCCTGCAGAGCAGATTAAAAAATTAGGTGAGTTAGGCTTTTTAGGTATGATGGTTGACCCCAAATATGGTGGATCAGGATTAGACACCATTTCCTATGTATTGGCCATGGAGGAAATATCTAAAGTAGACGCTTCCGTTTCAGTTGTAATGAGCGTAAATAACTCTCTTGTTTGCTGGGGTTTAGAAACTTTTGGCACAGAAGAACAGAAACAAAAATATTTGGTTCCATTAGCAAAAGGTGAAATAATAGGAGCATTTTGTTTGAGTGAACCCGAAGCTGGCAGCGATGCCACTTCACAACGCACCACAGCAATAGACAAAGGTGATCATTACCTGCTGAATGGAACAAAGAACTGGATTACCAACGGAGGCACAGCAAGTGTCTATTTAGTGATGGCACAAACTGATGTTGCAAAAGGGCATAAAGGCATAAACTGTCTGATAGTTGAAAAAGGTACTCCCGGTTTTACAGTAGGACCAAAAGAGAATAAATTAGGTATCAGAGGCAGTGACACACACTCACTGATGTTTACTGACGTGAAAGTTCCAAAGGCTAACCGTATTGGCGAAGATGGCTTTGGATTTAAGTTTGCAATGAAGACTTTAGCAGGTGGGCGTATTGGAATCGCCTCACAGGCATTAGGTATTGCATCCGGTGCTTATGAACTGGCTTTAAAATATTCTAAAGAGCGTAAAGCTTTCGGAAAAGAGATCAGTCAACATCAGGCAATTCAATTTAAATTAGCCGACATGGCAACAGAAATTGAAGCTGCAAGACTACTTTGTTTGAAAGCTGCATGGCTTAAAGATCAGCATGGAAATTATGACCTGGCCGGAAGTATGGCAAAATTGTATGCTTCAAAAGTTGCAATGGACACAACTGTTGAAGCTGTTCAGGTGCATGGCGGCTATGGTTATGTAAAAGAGTTTCATGTTGAACGCCTGATGCGCGATGCTAAAATTACGCAGATTTACGAAGGCACTTCCGAAATACAAAAGATTGTAATTGCCCGTGCTGTTACTTCATAAAAAATGTTAAACAACTATCAACATACTACTGCTGAGCGAATGATGCGTTATGCAGTCATTGACACCACAGCCAATCCTGATTCAGATACACAGCCCAGTAGTAAAAAGCAATTAGACTTAAGCTGGTTACTTGTGTCTGAATTAAAAGCAATGGGTATTGATGTTGAGCTTGATGAATATGGTTATGTGTATGCTACAATTAAAGGTAACTCAAAGAAGAAAGTACCTGTACTTTGTTTTTGTTCGCATGTTGACACTGCACCTGATTGCAGCGGCACAAACGTAAAACCTATTCTGCATAAAAAATGGAATGGTGAGGATATTGTTTTGCCGGACGATAAAAATGTTGTTATCAGCAGTAAAAAACACCCATATCTACTCGAAAAAATTGGTGACGATATAATAACGGCTTCAGGATTTACGCTGTTAGGTGCCGATGATAAAGCAGGCATTTCTATCATCATGGATTTTGCACAATATCTTTTAAACAGAACAGATATTGTACATGGTGATATTCGTATTTTATTTACTCCTGACGAAGAGATAGGTCGTGGAGTAAACAAAGTTGACATGAAAAAGCTGAATGCTGACTTTGGTTATACACTAGATGGTGGAGAATGTGGCACATTAGAAGGTGAAAACTTTTCGGCTGACTCATGTACGGTAACTTTTAATGGCATCAGTGCACATCCCGGTTATGCAAAAGGTAAGATGGTTAATGCACAAAAAGTATTAGCACATTTCATCACACTATTACCGAGTGAAATGAGTCCTGAAAACACAGAAGCGTATGAAGGCTTTATACATCCTGTCAGCATTAGTGGTGGATTAGAAGCAGCAACAGTAACTTTTATTCTTCGTGACTTTGTCACTTCAAAGTTAACCGAACAAAAGCAACTGTTAAACAATTTAGCAGAGCAGACAATCAAACAATTCCCAGGAGCAGGTTTTACCATCAGTAGTAAAGAACAATACCGGAACATGGATGAAGTACTTCAAAAACATCCTGAGGTAATGGACAATGCATGCGAAGCATATAAACGCAGTGGCATCAACTGTGAGCGAAAAAATATCAGAGGCGGAACAGATGGCGCACGTCTTTCATTTATGGGCATGCCCTGTCCGAATATTTTTACGGGAGAAATGGGAATTCACAGCAAAGAAGAATATGTAAGCGTCCAGGACATGAATAAAGCTGTTGAGGTGTTGGTTAATCTGGTTCAGGTTTGGGAACAACGAGCCTGATAGTAATACTCTCGGCAATTCTTTTCAATAAATATTACATAGGATCTCAGTATAGTTCCAACTAAGTTAGTTGTAAATTAGTTTGCTATTACAATGCAATCGCATTAGCAATAGAAACATTGGAATATTAGCTTTAAGCAAACGCTAAAGGCTTGTTTTGTATTAAAACAAATATTTAACTAAATAGCCTAAAAACTATGTTCCGAAAAATGATAGTTTTGCTATTAATTAAATTAAAATAAAAAAATGAAAAAACAAGTTACTCTTCTATTCGGCATAATGTGTTTTGCACTAGCTGTAAATGCACAGTATTATTATTTTCCGCATATCAATGCAGGGCAAAATCCCGGTGGACTTAACACTGATGATGAATATCCGGTTGGTGGCGGTCAACCTGCAGGTTGGACATCCATTCATCCCGGAAGTGCTACCACTCCACAATGGTCAACAACTGTAACAATTCCGTTTTCTTTCTCTTTTAACGGTGCTGCAGTTACAAGTTACAAAGTATCTACAACAGGCGTATTAACATTTACAACAGGTGCAGCTACACCTCCACCGGTTGCCAATGTTGCTTTACCATCAGCTTTAGTACCTGACAATTCTGTTTGTTGTTGGGGAATTTCAGGAAGTGGTACAAATGACAATATTTGTACAAAAACATTTGGAACAGCACCAAACCGTCAGCATTGGATTGCATTCACATCCTACACCGATCCGGGCAATAATGCTTATACTTATTATAGTATTGTGTTAGAAGAATCAACAAATAAAATTTATGTGGTTGATCAAAGAAATGGTGGAACAGCATTAACACTCACTATTGGTGTTCAGATTAACGCAACAACAGCCGTTTCTGTTGCGGGTTCTCCTAACATTGGACAAAATGCCGGATCAGATCCATCACCTGCTGACAACAGTTACTATGAATTTATTTATGGATCACAGCCTGCCAATGATGCAGCTTTATCCTCTTTAAACTATACACAATATGTAACAACGCCAACTAACATTCCGGTATCAGGTGTTATTACTAATCTCGGCTCAAATGCAATAAATACAATAGAACTAAAATACGAACTCAATGGCACTACTTATACCGACACCAAAACTGGATTAAATATTGCTCCCCTTGGAACATATAATTTTACTCATGCTACTCCGATAAATGCAAATGCAATAGGAACATATTCTTTCAAATTCTGGGTAGATTTAACCGGAGATGTAAATCATATTAATGATAGCTTAAATGGAATTATTAACTATCTTCCATTTTTACCAACCAAGCGTGTAGTATTTGAAGAAGCCACAGGCACCTGGTGCGGATGGTGTCCACGTGGTGCTGTTTTCATGGATTCTCTTCGTAACTTACATGGTCAGGAAGTTATGTTGATAGCTGTTCATAATGGCGACCCAATGACTGTTGCTGCTTATGATTCCTGGATGGGAACTAAAATTAGTGGCTATCCAAGTGGGTTAGTTGATCGTAAAGATTTAGATGTTGACCCTTCAGATTTTATTACTGAATACAACAGCCTTATCTCCGATATTCCACCTTGTGATGTAAATGTGACAGCAACATACAATACAAGTACTAATGTCGGAACGTTTACAGTAAGTCCACAATTTGCTGCATCATTGACTGGTGATTATAGAATTAATTGTGTGGTTACAGAAGATAATTTAACCGGCACAACTTCTACTTGGAGTCAGGCAAACTATTATAGCTACCAAACAGCAAATCTGCCATTACAAGGTGCAGGGCATAACTGGCAAAATGAAACCGATCCGGTACCTGCAGCCAACATGGAATACGATCATGTTGCACGTGCAATTCTTGGTGGAAATGATGGTGTACAAGGTTCATTGCCTGCAAACATAACTTCCGGTGGTACTTACAGCTGGACATTTAATTATAATATTCCGGCAACTCAAAATGTAAGCAATTTGATTATTATTGGATGGGTTTCTGATTTTGCTACAGGAAGGATTTTAAATGCAAACAGTGCAACAGTTACCACAGGCATTCATAACTTAACAGGTACGTATTTCAATATGAACATAACTCCAAATCCGATAACTTCTGATTATGGTCAGGTGAGAGTTAATTTGAAGAAAAATGCAGATGTAGTATTCGAAATTATAGATGTATTAGGAAATATTGTTCGTACCAATTATCAATCACAAATGTCTTCCGGTGAATATATTTATCCTGTAAATTTCACAGGTCTAAGTAATGGCATTTATACAGTTAGAATGAATGCATCCGGTGAAACGTTAACACAAAAAGTTGTATTGAATAGATAAAAACAACCCGGTAGATTTACCGTGTTTATCTTAAAATAAAAAGGCAGTTTTAATCTAAGAATTGAAACTGCCTTTTTATTTTAACGCTAATTCAATTCAACTTAATTTATTAATGCAACTTAGCAGCATTGGCAATCATTAAAAAATCGAGCGTAGTAATTGCAGCCATAGCCTCAACAATTGGTGTTGCGCGTGGCACTACACAAACATCATGGCGCCCTCCCGGTTGAATAATCACCTTCTGCTTTTGGGTATTAATGCTTTGTTGCGACTTCATAAGCGTTGAGACTGGCTTAAATGCTACGTTAAAAGTAATGTCCATACCATTGGTAATTCCACCTTGCACACCTCCGGAGTTGTTGGTTGTAGTAAAAACTTTTCCTTTTTTATCAGTTTCAAAAACATCGTTTTGTTGCGACCCAGTTTGTGAAGATCCAAAAAATCCGGAACCTATTTCAAAGCCTTTAACAGCATTAATACTTAGCATGGCCTTACCAAGCTGTGCATGAAATTTATCGAATACAGGCTCACCTAACCCTGCAGGAACACCACTAATAATACAGGATATAATTCCTCCTAAAGTATCTCCAGTCTGTGCAGTTTCTTCAATTTTTCTTTGCATCAACAAGGCAGTGGCCTCATGTGGACAACGCAAAATATTGTTATAGGTTTGTGTAGTATCAATGGAAGTATTTTCAGGAATGGAAACATTACCGACTCTACTTACATAGGCATTAACAGAAATGTTTACAACTTTTAGCATTTGCATAGCAACGGCACCTGCAGCCACACGTGCAGCTGTTTCGCGTGCTGAAGCTCTTCCACTTCCACGGTGATCGCGAATGCAATACTTTTTTTCATAGGTATAATCTGCATGCGATGGTCTATAAGCATCCCTTAGCACATCATAATCTACAGGACGTTGATCTTTGTTGCGAATAATAATAGTTAGTGGAGTACCGGTAGTTATGCCATTAATTACTCCTGAAACAATTTCCGGTTCATCATCTTCCATCCGTTGTGTGGTTATTGCAGATTGACCCGGCCTGCGCCTTGACAGTTGTGTTCTTATCAGATCCAAATCCAGTGGTACTCCAGAATAACAACCGTCTATGACAACACCGATAAGCGGTCCATGTGATTCGCCAAAAGTGGTTATCCTGAAAAGTGTTCCAAAAGTATTTCCTGCCATATTACTTTTTAATCATTACAAAATCGTTCATAAAATAGCCGTTGCCTATATCAAAATCTTCTGCACGTTCAATAACAAAACCTTTTTTAAAATAAAAGTTGATAGCTTTATAATTTGAACGGTTAACCTGCAAACGTATTACAATATTCTCAGGCAAACTACTCAACATAGCTTCAAGAAGTAAAGAGCCTAAGTTTTTATGTTGCAGCGCTGTGTCCACATATAGTTTATCAAGAAAAAAACTATTTTCAGTTTCCTCACGAAAGCAAATATAGCCTAAAAGTTTTTCGTCTTCTTCTGCAACCAAAATTACTGAACCTGACTCAAGCAGATTGTTCAACTTTTCGACACTGTACATTTTGCTCAGCATGTAATCAATCTGCTGTACGGTGATAATACCGGGGTAATGACTATGCCAAATGCTATGTGCTAAAGTGCTGATAGCATTACAATCGTCTGTTGTAGCTTGTCTAATATGCATGAATCAAGTTTTATGAATCCAATTATGTATAAGTTGCAGCCCATGTTCAGTCATAATGCTTTCAGGATGAAATTGCACTCCATAAACAGGGTATTGAATATGCTTTATAGCCATTACTTCGCCAATGTCGTCACCGGCAATAACCTGAAGTTGATTTCCTGTTTGATCCACAATCCATGAATGATAACGTGCTGCAGGAAATGTTGAAGGAACATTTTCAAACAACACATCTTGCACCAAAACATGCACGGGTCTTACTACCCCATGCAGAACTTGTTGTAAATTACGAAGACTGCCGCCAAAAACTTCTGCAATAGCCTGATGACCTAAACAAACACCAAGAATTGATTTTTCTGATGCAAATCGTTTTATTACCTCCTTGGTAATGCCTGCCTGAGAAGGTAAACCGGGTCCTGGAGAAATGCAAACCTTATCAAATTGAGCAACCTCATCAAGAGTATGTGAATTATTTCGCCAAACAGTAGGTCGAACACCTGCTGCCTTTTCAATGTAATGGACAAGGTTGTAGGTAAAAGAATCGAAGTTATCAATGACTAAAATATTCACCTGTCAAAAATAGCGAATGTTTTAAGGAGTGGCGCTCAAACCTGATCGGTAAATTTGTAACCAACACCCCTGACAGAGATAAAATATTTAGGGTTGGAAGGGTCAGGTTCAAAATATTTCCTGAATGTAACGATAAAGTTATCTATTGTTCGCGTGCTTGGGTAAATATCATAGCCCCAAACGGTTTCCAGAATGTGTTCGCGTGAAACAACTTCATTGCGTTTTTCTATGAGCAATTTCAAAAGCAATGATTCTTTTTTTGTCAGATGAGTAATTGTACCATCAGGACGTTTTATTTCAAGTTGCGCAAAATTAATTTGGTTGTTGTTCAGGTTATAAGTTGAAAGTGCCACCACTTCTTTGCTTGCAGTACTTCTTTTAATTAGATTATGCACTCTGAGCAATAGCTCTTCAAGGTTAAATGGCTTGGTCAGATAATCATCGCCACCTAATTTAAGACCTGTAATTCTGTCGTTGGGGTGGTTTTTGGCTGAAAGAAATAAAATGGGAACATCAAGATTTTCCAGGCGTATTGCTTCGCATACAGTAAATCCGCTTATTTCCGGTAGCATAACATCTAAAATCACTAAGTTATAACGTGCTTCTTTAAACACTTTAATGGCGGTTTTACCATCGCCAACAGCATTCACATAGTAGCCTTCCATTTCAAGGTTAAGTTTTATTGTTTCAGACAAGGTTTGCTCATCTTCCACCAACAAAATTCTTAGATTTTGATCAGCCATATCAATTTTTTACGATGCTAATTAACAAAAATGTTTTCTTTGTTTATTATGTTGCGGAATTATTCAGTGTCACAATCGGGTAAATATTGGATTTGGTCCATGTTTTACAGCTTATTGTTTCTGTTTGTTTACGGCTACAAATTCAATTGCAGCGACCTTGAAGAGCATCTGCCTGCAGTTTACAAAATGTTGAATCCGCATTTATATCATGGTGATTACGTGACTGAGTTTCTGGCATCCGATTTTTCGGTACGCTACTTCTATAATCACACTTTATATTACCCCGGACTTGTGTTTTCATTATCAACAGTTGCATTTACACTGATGCTGATGCTGCTGACTGTTTTTACTTATTACATGCAAAAAACATCATTTGTGATTTTTAAAAATCACATTACAGCTTCAATAACACCATTTATAGCAATCATCCTATTGAATAAAATCACTATTGGTGGAAACACTGTTTCAGACAATATGCTAACCTGTACAGTATTTGCTAATACAATGTGTATGGCAGCATTTTATTATGGACTAAGTTCACGACTGAGAATAGCTGCACTCTGCTGCGGACTGGCAACATGGTATCAGCCACTTATAGGTATGCAGGTATTTCTATTGCTGATGTTGATGCATTCAGTGATAAACAAATTCAGACTTAAAGAAATCGGCATTACAATCATTTTCTACTTTTTGTCAGCTTCGCCTATGTTGCTGCCTTTATTCAACCGTCAGTTTTTTGCTGAAAGCGCAACACCTGATATGCTTTTCTATTATGTATTATATGTTTTCAGAAACCCGCATCATTATCTTCCTTCCTTTTTTCCGGTTGCAGATTATATTAAAAGTGGTATATTATTTCTGATATCCGGCTTGTTGTTTTTTAGATTCCCTACAAAATACAACAGACAAATAATGGTAATAATTTCAGGCATTGTTGCAGGAATGATTTTTTACTATTTAATATTTGATGCTGGTGGAATAATGGTTGTTGGTAAATTACAATGGTATAAAACTTCAGTTTGGTTTACTATCTTCTGTAGTTTTTATATAGCACATTTCATTGCACAGCAAAATCTGATACAAAAAATCTTGCAATTCAAATGTGTGACTGCAAGCATAATTACTCTTTCAATTGTAATCTTTTACTTAATTACACATGCATCATTATTGCCCTTAGAAAAACTAAAAACTCGTTATACAATTGGTCAGTTTAAAAAGACTGATTTAACGTTAATGCATGAATGGATCAGAGAAAACACACCTATCACTGCAAAGATTTTAAGCTTTCCTGATGATGATTCATTTTTATGCGAAGCACAAAGACCAACACCGGTGGCATGGAAAGCCATTATCCATGAGCCCTGGTTTCTGAAAAGTTGGTATTACACATTCACAACTGATTTTAATCTGGAAAGAAAAATAGAATGGAAAAATATTAACCAAAGAGAAAAGGCAAGTGTTGCATTCTTAAACATAAATCATAAACCTGCCGGTGCAAGTTATGCTATGATTTTATTAAATGCTAATAAACTGCCTGAACAAGGCAAGGGTAAAATAATTCACCGTCAGGGAGAATATACCCTATGGCAGTGGAATTAGAAATCAATAAGAAGTTTTTAGCTCTACTCTTCTGTTTTTTGCTCTTCCTTCGGGAGTATCGTTTCCTGTTATTGGCTTCGTTTCACCAAAACCGGTAGCTGTTAATCTCGATTCAAAAATACCTTTGCTCATTAGATAATTCTTTACAGCATCGCAACGTTTTTGCGAAAGGTTTAGATTATATGCATCATCGCCCTTATTATCCGTATGGCCTTCTATTGACAGGTTTGCTGCATCATACTTCTTCAGGATTCCAACCAATGCATCAAGTTGAATGAGTGAAGCAGGTTTGAGTTTATCACTGTTACTTTCAAAATAAATTGATGATGCAATCTGAGTAATTTTTTTCACATCTTCTTTTGCAATTTCCGGACAACCTTTATTGGCAATAGTGCCTTTTATGGTGGGGCATCTGTCTTCGTAGTCTGCAACACCATCACCATCGCTATCAGGGCAACCTTTCAGGGCAACAACTCCGGGAACATCCGGACACATATCTTCTTCGTTTACCAACCCATCGCTATCATTATCAAAAGGACATCCGTTTGCATAAACTTTATAGCCTTTTTTCGTTTCAGGACACTTGTCATTGTTATCAGCTACGCCATCACCATCTTCGTCAGGGCATCCGTTAAGATTTGCAAGCCCTTTTGCATCCGGACATAAATCATCCTTATCACTAATACCATCACCATCTCTATCAGGACAACCTTTCAACTGCTGAGAGCCGGCTGCTGTAGGGCAATCATCCATATAATCGGCCACACCATCATTATCTGAGTCAACAGGGCAACCTGATGCATCTACTTTAATCCCCTTAGGTGTATTCGGGCAATTATCTTTTTTATCTGCAACACCATCATCATCAGAATCCTTGTTCTTGCCAAGGTTAAATGTTAAACCAATAGTATGAAATAAAAATCCATCATTATTTTGATTCACTTGTCTATCCACATCATCTTCGGAAGAGAGCATAAATGTTTCCTGAACAACAAGATTAAACGATTCGGAAAGTCTGAAATTTAAACCGCCACCAAAAGAAGGAAGTGCATAATCATAACGATTGATGACATCACCATTTTGAGCCCAAATATTTCTATCCCACACTATTATTCCTGCACCGGCAAATAAGAATGGTCTTATTGCAGCTTCAGGTTTTGTGAAATGAAAACGCAAGTGCAAACTTCCTGTTGTCATTTTTATTCTGAAACGATTTACCTGGTCTTCAATAAATCCGGCTTCACCTGTAGTTCCTATTAATTGTAAATCGGCATATTTTCCGAGATAATATCCTACAGAAATGGCACCGAAACCATAAAATGGCTGATTGGTTTTGTAAAAACCCTGTCCCATATCACCATTATATTGGGTAGCTCCGCCATATAAGCCTAAATTCCATTTGCGGTCGCTACTCTGTGCGGTAATCAGATTGCTGATGCACATTAAAACAATTAACAAGAATATTTTTCTCATTTCTTAACTTTTGATTTGAAAACTACACAAAGTAAGTATGCTGTTGGCATGATAAAATGGTGATGTAAAAAATTAATTAACTACTAATTGTTTAATTTAATTAACTTTTAACCTCTTGAAAGCAACTTACATGCTTACTTTTGCAGGGCAGAAAAAATAATGATCAGAATTAAAGAAGTCATCAATGTTTTAGAGAATTGGGCATCTCCGGCATATCAGGAAAGTTATGACAACTGCGGACTTCTGACAGGCAATTCTGCTGATGAGGTAAAAGGAATAATGGTTTGCCTTGACGCTACAGAAGCTGTACTCGATGAGGCCATTGAAGAAAACTGCAATTTGATTATTGCACATCATCCCATAGTATTTAGTGGACTAAAAAAAATTACAGGCAGAAATTATGTTGAGCGTGTAATCATTAAGGCTATAAAAAACAACCTTGCACTTTATGCGCTACACACCAATTTAGACAACATTGATACTGGTGTAAATGCGCGATTGTGCCATCAGTTGGGTCTTACAAATGCAAAAATATTGTTACCCAAACAGGGGACTTTAAAAAAATTAGTAACCTTTACCCCAATTGATCAGGCAGAAAAAGTCAGAACTGCACTTTTTGAAACAGGTGCCGGAAACATCAGTAATTACAGCGAATGTAGTTTTAATGTTGAGGGCAAAGGCACATTTAAGCCTGAAGACGAAGCCAATCCTTTTATCGGAGAAAAGTTAATCCGACACACTGAAAGTGAAGTTCGTACAGAAGTTATTTTTGAAGCACATAAAGAGCAACAGGTGTTGAAAGCTTTATTTGAATCACATCCTTACGAGGAAGTTGCATACGATATTTATGCTTTAACCAACAGCCATCAACAAACGGGTTCAGGGATGATTGCTCTTCTTGAAAACGAGATGGATGAAATAGCATTTTTGAATATGGTGAAGACCAAGCTGAATTGTAGTGTATTAAAACACACCTGCTTATGCCATAAAAAAGTACGTAAAGTTGCCGTTTGCGGTGGTTCAGGTTTTTTTCTGTTACCACAGGCAATTGCAGCCGGAGCAGATGTTTTCATCACTTCAGACATAAAATACCATCAGTTTTTTGACGCTGATGGCAGTATTTTACTCATAGATGCCGGACATTACGAAACCGAGCAATTTACAATGATGCTGATTAAAGATTTGTTAATCAAAAATTTTACTACATTTGCCATCCGTTTAACAAAAGTGAATACTAATCCGGTAAAATATATCTGATTATGGCAGTAAAAAAACCTGTGAAAGCTGTGGCAAAAAAATCAAGTGCAAAGCCGGCAGCCAAAAAGGCAGCAGCAAAAAAAGCACCTGCTAAGAAGAAGGCTGTTGCAAAACCGGCCGCTAAAAAACCTGCTGTAAAAAAGGCTACGGCAAAAAAAGCTACTACGACAAAGAAAGCTGCTACGGCAAAACCAGCTAAAAAGTCTGCTTCACCAAAGACCACAAAAACAAAAGCTACTGAAAAAGAAAAGAAAAGTATAAAGGCCAGACCAAAAGAAACGAATACAAAAGTCACATCATCCAAAGAAGTAAAAAAAACAAGTACAGGCATGTCAAAAACAGACACTAAAGCAAAAACAAAAAGCAGAAGTAAGAAAGTAGAAGAACCGGTAATTACCAAGGTGAGCAAACCGGTAGTGAAACGCTTAACGGAAACACGTAACTTAAAAGCTATTGATACAGGTACTGCAGCAAAATTATCAAGCAAATACAGTGTTGGCGACATTTCTCAGTTTCAGATAAAAATGCCAAAGAAAGGTGTTCATGATGCCTCTGCAGAAGAAAAGCTTCAAGCCTTGTTTCAACTTCAACAAATTGACTCGGAAATTGACAGAATTCAGATTGTAAGAGGTGAATTGCCTGTTGAGGTAAAAGATCTTGAAGATGATGTTGCACGCCTTGAAACAAGAATAAGCAATATCAATAATGATATGGCAGAGTTTGACAGGCTGATTGCTGAAAGAAAGCAAGGTATTAAAGATTCAACTGCCGCAATTAAGAAATATGAGGGGCAGCAAAACAATGTGAAAAACAACAGAGAGTATGAGTCGCTTGCAAAGGAGATAGAGTTCCAGAAACTTGAAATTCAACTTTGTGAGAAACGAATTAAAGAATACACTTTTGAAATCACATCTAAAAAACAACTCCTCACAGAATCAGAAGAAGATTTAACACATCGCAAAGCTGATTTGGAAAACAAACGCAAAGAATTAGACAGCATCATTGCAGAAACCCGTAAGGAAGAAGATGTTCTGAATGAATATTCCGGCAAAGCTGCTGCAATTATTGAAGAGCGTTTATTGAGTGGGTATAGAAAGATTCGTGAGAACGCTGCCAACGGCTTGGCTGTAGTTTCTATTCAGCGCGATAGCTGTGGTGGTTGTTTTAACAAAGTTCCACCGCAACGTCAGTTGGAAATTAAACAACGCAAAAAAGTAATCGTATGCGAGCATTGCGGCCGTATTCTTGTAGATCAGGAAATTATGACAGACTTGCCGGAAAATCCTGCATAAATAGATAACAATAAAAAAGCCGCTTAAAAGCGGTTTTTTTATACCATATTTTTAAAATAAATTTGGAGAATACTTACCTATCTGTATCTTTGCACGCTCACAAAAAAACGACCTATTAAAAATAGTTAGGGAGCATAGCTCAGCTGGTTCAGAGCATCTGCCTTACAAGCAGAGGGTCACAGGTTCGAATCCTGTTGCTCCCACAA